>Ga0210049_1001458_pt1 | contig 22149 bp, 21 predicted proteins | sample CryGeyCG2014_300_2_FD_183964 | JGI IMG/M metagenome (GOLD analysis project Ga0210049, IMG submission 183964) | Groundwater microbial communities from aquifer - Crystal Geyser CG06_land_8/20/14_3.00 (SPAdes) (version 2) | ecosystem: Environmental > Aquatic > Deep subsurface > Groundwater | place... | reverse complement strand
TTTGACAGGGAAAAGGCGCTCAATATATTTTTTGTCGCCGGAGCGCCGGACATGGACACTTCGGCGGAAGTCTTGAGAAAACTTCCCTCCTGCGGATGCGACATCATAGAGATCGGAGTGCCGTATTCGGACCCCCTCGCCGACGGGCCTGTGATAAGGGACGCCTACACGAAAGCGCTTAAAAAAGGCGTCACCCTTCAAAAGGTGCTGGCCATGGTGAAGCGCGAGCGCGCCAATGTGCCCGTGCCGATTGCGCTGATGATATACAGTAATCTCATTCTGCGCAGAGGCGCGGATAATTTCATAAAAGATGCCGTTAAAAGCGGCGTTAACGCTCTGATAGTGCCGGACATGATGTATCCTTATTCAAAAGATTTCGCCGAGGACGCGAGGGCGGCGGGTCTGGCTTTCATTCCTCTGGCCGCTCCCGCCACGGACAGGGAAAGGATAAAGGAAATATCCGCATCCGGCGACGGTTTCCTTTATTATGTCAATGTTGAGGGAATAACGGGCGTGAGGGACAAGCTCCCCGCGGGCATCGCTTCCAGACTCAAGGATGTGTCGTCGGCTTCGTCGCTTCCTGTCATGAGCGGTTTCGGCATATCCCGGCCGGAGCATGTGAAGGCCATAAAAAAATATGTTGACGGCGTCATCGTCGGCAGCGCCGTGCAGAAAGAGCTCAACGCCGGCAGAAAACCCTGGGCTCTTGTGAAGGAGTTAAAATGTTCTTTTTCATAAAAAAATCCGAAGACGGGCTGTGGATGAAATGCGCCTCATGCAATGACATAACATACAGGAAACAGCTCGTTGCCAATTCCTATGTCTGCGCCAAGTGCGGAAATTATTTTCGCATAGGGAGTAAGGAGTACATAAACCTGATTGCCGACGAGGGCAGTTTTACGGAATATTTCTCCGAGATAAAACCCGCCGATCCGCTCAAGTTCTACGATGTGAAAAAATACGCGAAGAAACTTAAGGAAGCCCGGAAAAAAACAGGGAATAACGACGCTTTTATCTGCGGGCTGTGTTCCATAAACGGCGTTGCAGCGGCTCTGGGCGCGCTGAATTTCGCTTTTATGGGTGGGAGCATGGGCTCGGTTGTCGGAGAAAAAATCAGTCTTCTGGCGGAAAAAGCGGCCGGGGAAAAACTCCCTCTTATCATCGTTTCCGCCTCCGGGGGCGCGCGGATGCAGGAGGGAATTCTCTCTCTTATGCAGATGGCCAAAACTTCAGGAGCTCTTGCGAAACTGGCCGAGGCGAAACTGCCTTTTATATCTGTTCTGACGAATCCCACCACGGGCGGCGTTAGTGCGAGTTTCGCTTTCCTGGGGGACATTATAATGAGCGAGCCGAAAGCTCTCATCGGTTTCGCGGGGCCCCGCGTGATAGAGCAGACAATAAGGCAGAAACTTCCGGAAGGTTTTCAAAGGGCGGAATTTCTGCTTGAAAAAGGTCAGATAGATATGATTGTGGAAAGGGCCGAATTGAAAAAGAAGATATCGGAACTTCTGGAGTTTCTCAAAGGAGGGAAATCATGACAAAAAAATCTACGGGCGGCGCAGTGATGAATCCATGGGTCGTAGCGAAACAGCAGCTCTCAGCGGTGGCGGAGAGCATCGGCATGGAGCCGTGGATATACAATAAACTCAGCGAATGCAAAAGGAGCCTGATCGTGTCCATTCCGGTCAAGTTGGACGGCGGCGGGGTTAAGATGTTTGAGGGTTTCAGGGTGCAGCACAATCTTGACCGCGGGCCGGGCAAAGGCGGAATACGCATACATCCCTCGGTGACGCTGGATGAGGTGAAGGCCCTGTCAATGTGGATGACATGGAAATGCGCTGTTGTCAACCTACCTTACGGAGGCGCCAAGGGCGGAATCACCTGTGAGCCCGCCGAGCTTTCCAAATATGAACTTGAGAGGATGGTCAGGCGTTACACCTCGGAAATAGGCATGCTCATAGGGCCGGAAAAAGATATTCCCGCGCCCGATGTGAACACTAACCAGCAGGTGATGGCCTGGATAATGGACACATATTCAATGAATGTCGGTTTTTCTTCTCCCGCCGTTGTCACGGGCAAACCCATGAGTCTGGGCGGTTCCCAGGGACGCCCCGAAGCCACGGGCAGGGGCCTGATGATAGTCGTGAAAAAACTCCTGGAAAACACAGGGAGGAAGCCGCAGGATGTGACGGTGGCGGTGCAGGGTTTCGGCAATGTAGGCGGGGCCTTCAGCAAACTCATCCCCGAACTCGGATGCAGGGTGGTAGCCGTTTCCGATGTGTCGGGAGGCGTTTATAATTCAAAAGGCATTGATGTGGCCGCGGCTCAAAAATACGCCGCTAAGAACGGCGCGCTGAAAGGTTACACGCCCGGCGATGCCGTCAGCAACGAAGAGCTGCTTGAGCTTAAATGCGATATTCTTGTGCCTGCCGCTCTTGAGGGGCAGATCACATCCGCCAACGCCGCGAAGATAAAGTCCTCCTATGTGCTTGAGGGCGCCAACGGCCCGACGACACCCGAGGCGGACAAGATACTTGAGGACAGGAACATCGTCGTGATCCCGGACATTCTCGCCAACGCGGGGGGCGTGACGGTGTCGTATTTTGAATGGGTGCAGGACCTTCAGTCCAACTTCTGGAAATATGAGCAGATAAACAGAAAGCTTGAAGACATCATGTCTGAAGCTTTTGACAGCGTCTGGGACATGATGAAAAAGAGCAAGTGCAGCATGCGCATGGCCGCTTACAAGATAGGCGTAGGCCGGGTGGCGGAAGCTGTGCGTCTCAGGGGAATTTACCCGTGAGACGGGACTGTCCCCATTACGGACGAGCGAAGCTGAAAGCCCGCCTCTGGCGGGCGAGGCGCAGATGGGGACTGTCCCTTTTATTTTCGGCGCTTTGCCTCGCGGCCTCATCCGGGGATTTTGTCGAGCGTGTTGAAATAGCGGGCAATGAAACGGTTAAGAGTAAACAAATCACAAAAGAAATAGCCGTCCGCGCGGGCGATGTTTTTTCGGAGGATGTGCTCCGGGGCGATATCAAGCGCATATTTGACATGAACAAATTTGATGATGTATCCGTGGCTGTCAGCACGGGGGTGTCGGGAGTGGTGATACGCTTTGATGTGAAAGAAAAACCCCGTCTAAGAAAATTCAAATTCGTGGGCCACAAGGAGCTGTCTGCGGGTATGCTCCGCGAGAAACTCACGCTCTCCGGCGGGGATTATTTTTCTGTCGGTGATATCATGAATGAGATCCGCGCGATACAGGAGCTGTACAAGGGAGAGGGTTTTTCAAAAGTGTCGGTGAGCCATTTCATAGACGAACCCGACGCCAAAGGCCGTTCTGTCGTCACATTCTACATAGAGGAGGGCCAGAAGATCCTCATCAGCGACATCGATCTGCCGGGGGTGCAATCCTTCAAACTGAAGAAAATAAAGTCCCTGATGGAGCTGAAGCGGAAGAAAATCTTCAACGCCGAGAAACTGGACGCTGATATCGCCAAGATAACGGAATTCTACAAGGACCGCGGTTATGCCCGTTTTGAGATATCCGAGCCCTACATAAGTTATTCCAATGACGGCTCTTTTGTCAAACTGACTTTTTTCGTTTACGAAGGCGGCCGGTATGACCTGGGTGATATGCGCTTTGAAGGAGCTGTCCTGAAAGACAGCGCAAAATTTCTGTCCCTCGCGGATGAGGCCAAGTTCAGAAAAGGCAGAGTCTATTCCCGCAAAAACGAGGAGAGTTTTGTGGCCGCGTTCCACGGTTTATACGCGGATGACGGTTATCTGAAATTGATGCTCGTGCCCGAATACGAATATAAGGACGGAAAGGTGGACATCCTTTATAAGATCCACGAAGGCGAACAGATCAGCATTAACAACATCTATATAGAGGGCGCCAGACGCACCAAAGAATTCGTCATCAGAAGGGAGATACATGTGTCCGAGGGTGATCCTTTTAAGCTGACAGAGGTGAGGGAGTCCCAGAGGCGGATCTTCAATCTGGGCTTTTTCTCGGATGTGCAGATCATTCCCACTGACACGCATGTGAAGGATAAGATGGATCTGACCTTTCAGGTGCAGGAGCAGCAGACGGGAATGCTGTCTGTCGGAGCGGGATATTCTTCGGTGGACAGGCTCGTGGGCACGGTGCAGATATCCGAGACCAATTTCAGGGGTATGGGGCAGAAACTCTCTCTCATGTGGGAGTTCGGAGCTAGACGGAAAAATTACAATCTTTCTTTCACGGAACCTTATTTTTTCGGCAGGAATCTTTCTTTCAACACGGCCATCTATGATATAGACAGGGTGCGGGAATATGTCAGCACTTCAACAGTGAAAGACAATTATCACGAACACAAAAGAGGCGGAAGCATAGGTTTCGGCAAACGCTTTATGGATGTGTACACGGCAAATGTGACCTACGCCTATGAGGCTTTGAGACTTTATGCCACTGATGATCCTTACATGGACGGACAGAAAGCTCTGGCTGACAGCAGGGGCATAACCTCAAGCCTGCGGACATCTCTGACCCGAGACACAAGGGATTATTTCTGGGATCCCACAACGGGATCCATATACAAGGTTTCCGAACAGGTGGCCACGGATATTTTCGGCGGCCAGAATTTTTTCCACAGAGAACGCCTTCAGATATCATATTTTTTTCCGATCGTCTGGAAACTGGTTTTGGTGACCAATTTTGAAGTGGGCGTCGTCACAGGTTACGGGAGCACGCCGGATGTGCCGGTTTATGAGCGCTTCTACACCGGCGGCGGAGAATCCATAAGGGGCTATAACTACAGGGGGCAGATCGGGCCTCCCAAGGGCGGCAGATACATGAATGTCAATAATCTGGAACTCAAGTTTCCGCTCGTGAGGGAGAACAACCAGACTGTCCTGCAATGGGCTTTTTTCTTTGACTTCGGCGGGGCATGGTCGGACAGAAACGATGTGAACTGGTCTTTCGGCCTGACGGAAAATCATTTTAAGAGGGGCTGGGGTATGGGCATAAGATTCAAGATTCCCGCTTTCCCCGTGCGCCTGGACTGGGCAAAGGGCCTTGACCATGTGCGGGGCGAATCTGAGACGCAGTGGTATTTTACAATAGGAGACATCTTTTGGTAGAATCCGGAAAAAAGGGGGCGATTTTTTTGACTGCGTTTAAATTCATTTGTTTGTGCTTTTTGTGCTCCGGCCTCGTCCGGGCGGAACTGATTTCCACGCAGAAAATAGCTTTTGTGGACATAGAAGAGATTTATTCGCGTTTCCAAATGAAGGAACTCGCCGAGAGAGAGCTGGAAATACGCAAAGATAAGTATGTCGCGGACATCGCCGCCATAGACAGCAAAATCCGTCAGCTTGAAACCAGCATAGCCCTTGAAGAAGAGAAAACCGTGAGCCTTTCCACATCTCCGGCGGCGGATGCGGAAACATCCACCGCGACCGTTAAGGCTGAAGAGAAAACCGTGAGCCTTTCCACATCTCCGGCGGCGGATGCGGAAACATCCACCGCGACCGTTAAGGCGGACACGCGGCCGGATGAGTTGAAGGCTTTGAAACAGCAGAAGGAATTGCTCTCGGCTGAGACCAGGGAAAGTTTGAAGAATATCAAAAGCGAATACATGACACAGATAATGGGCAAGATCTATGACGCGGTTGCTGAAGCCGCCGACGAGGGCGGATACGGTCTCGTTATTGATAAGAGCAACGCCGTTTACGGCATTCCTTCCACGGATCTGACAGAAACCGTTTTGAAAAAATTAAAATGAAAAGGAATCTCTTATGAAACTCTCGGAAATAGCGCGCCGCATAGGCGCCCAGTTGAAGGGCGGCGAAGTTGAAATCAGAGACATCGCCGAAATTGAGAAAGCCTCATCAGGGGAAATCACATTTTTATCAAATCCGAAGTATCTTGCCGCCCTGAAAAAGACAAAGGCCTCGGCTGTCATAGTGCCGGAGGGTCTGGATGCGCCCATACCGTCGCTCGTGTGTAAAAATCCCTATCTGGGTTTCGCCAAAGCCATCTCGTTGTTCAGAGAGCCGCCACCCCGTCCGGGCGACGGTATCAGCCCCTTATCTTCGCTTGATGATCCCGCGGGGATAGCCGAAAACGCGGCCGTGGCCGCTTTTGTTTTTGCGGGCAAGGGCGTAAAAATCGGAGCGGGCACGGCTGTGATGCCCCATGTCTTTATAGGCGACGGCGCGCGAATCGGCGAAAACTGTTTTATCTATCCGAATGTCACCATACGCGAGAAGGTGATTATCGGCAACAATGTTATCATTCATTCGGGTTCCGTTATAGGTTCCGACGGTTACGGTTATGTAGCGGCGGACGGCGCGCACAAAAAAATACCCCAGGCCGGAAATGTCGTCATAGAGGACAATGTTGAGATAGGGGCGAATGTGTGCATAGACCGCGCCGCCCTCTCATCCACTCTCATCGGCGAGGGCACGAAAATAGACAATCTCGTTCACATAGCCCACAATGTGCGCGTGGGCAAACATTGCCTCATCCTCGGACAGACGGGGATAGCCGGGAGCAGCGTGATAGGGGATTACACGACGCTGGCCTCGCAGAGCGGTGTCTCGGGTCATCTAAAAATAGGAAAACATGTCACCGTCGCCGCGCGCGGCGGCGTTATAAAAGATCTGCCGGACGGGGTGATCGTTTCCGGTTTTCCGGCGAGGGATCACCGCCAGACGCTGAAGGCGCAGGCCGCGGCCGCGCGTCTTCCCAAGATTCTGGAAATGTTCCGTAAAATAAAGGGGGAATCAAATGGCTAAACAGAGAACGATAGCGAAGGAAGTTTCTTTGAAGGGCGTGGGTCTGCACACGGGACAAAAAACATCCGTGACTTTCAAGCCGGCGGAAGTCAACGCCGGAGTTTTTTTTATGAAAAACGGCGTCAAGATCATACCCGACGCCTCAATCGTGTCCAACACCGTGCGGGGCACGACGGTGGGTGAGGGCGAGAACGCGGTCAACACCGTGGAGCATATCCTCGCGGCTTTTGTCGGCATGGGGATAGATAACATCTGCGTTGAGATCACAGCGGACGAGCCGCCCATAGGAGACGGAAGCGCCATGCCTTTCGTGAAGATGATAGAGGAAGCGGGTGTGGTGGAACAGGATGAGGAAAAAAAATACTACACGCCCTCAATGAAAATATCCTATTCCGACAACGAGGCGAAGGTGGAAGCGCTTCCCTCCGGCCGATTCAAGGTGACAGCGGAGATAGAATATGAGCATTCTTTCATCCGCCGTCAGCGTCTGGAAATCATCATTGACGAGGAAGTCTTTAAAAAAGAAATCGCGCCCGCCAAAACATACTGCTTTGATTATGAGATAGAACAGCTTGAGGCCATAGGCCTCGCCAAAGGCGGCAGTCTCAAGAACGCCATAGTGATAGGAGAGAAAGGAATACACAACAGGGAGCTGATGACTTTTGAGGACGAGTTTGTGCGCCACAAGATTCTGGATCTCATGGGAGATCTGTTCCTGATAGGGCGTCCCGTCAAGGCGGACATCACTTCTTTCTGCGGCGGGCACAGCTCCAACACGGCCCTGGCGAAACTTTTTCTCAAAGACATAGAGCTGACCGGAGGCGGAGTGATTCCCGTATATCCAATGGAGCTGGATCTGGAAGGCGTTAAATCCGTTATACCCCATCGGCCGCCTTTCCTTTTTGTTGACAGAGTGACCATCACCGAAGAGGCCGTCGCGGCTACAGGCCATCGTCTCATCAGGCCGGATGAATGGTTTTTCAAGGGGCATTTTCCCGAAAGGCCGGTGCTGCCGGGCGTGCTGATCACGGAAGCCCTCGCGCAGACGGCATGCGTTCTTCTTCTTTCAAAGCCGGGCTGGAAGAGTAAACTGCCTTTTTTCATGGGGATAAATAATGTGAAATTCAGAAGGCCGGTGAATCCGGGCGACGAGCTCACGCTGAAGGTGGAAATTATCAGGCCCAGGATGAGAGGCGGCAAAGCCGCCGGCCGGGCCTATGTGGGCGATGCGCTGGTTTGCGAGTGCGAATTCTCAGTTTCGCTGGTGGAGAAAGAATGATATCCGATAAGGCTCAGATAGCGTCAAGCGCGGAGATTGGAAAAGATGTTGAGATAGAAGCTCTTGCGAGCATCGGTGAAAAGGCACGCATAATGGACGGCGCGGTTATCGGACAGGGCGCCGTTATAGGTCGGAACACGACCATAGGCGCGTTCACGAAGGTGTCGCCTTACGCTGTGCTGGGCACGCCGCCGCAGGACCTGAAATACGCCGGAGAAGAGACTTTCTGCGAGATCGGCAAAAATTGCACTATACGCGAATTTGTCACGGTTAACAGAGGCACCACGGCCACGGGCAAAACCGTCGTCGGGGATAATGTTCTTCTGATGGCCTATGTGCATGTGGCTCATGACTGCAGGGTAGGAAACGGCGTTATTATGTCAAACTGCGTGTCATTGGCCGGTCATGTTTCTATCGGAGAGAAGGCCATTCTGGGCGGCTACGCCGCAGTGCATCAGTTCACGCGCATAGGGGAACTGGCCATGGTCGGCGGTACCGCGAGGATCAATCAGGATGTGCCGCCGTATTCCATGACGGCCGGAAGCCCCGCCTTTGTTTACGGCCTCAACCGCATTGGCCTTTCAAGAGCCGGTTTTTCTCCGGAAGAACTGACGCTCCTCAAAAAAGCGTACAGAATAATTTTCAGGAGCGCCCTCCTGAAAGACGAGGCGCTGAAAGAGGCGGAAAAACTGGAACAGACAAGCGCATTGAAGAATCTTATAGAATTCGTAAGGAATTCCAAGCGCGGGATAACCCCGTCGAAATAAGTGATTTGTAGGAGGGACTTTCCAGTCCCGATATATTGCAGGAGGATATGATGCAGAGGAAACAATTTTTCGCGAAACCGAAGATCCAGGTCAAATATGTGCTGGTGACAGTCCTGATGGTGTTGCTGGCGGCGCTGATTTCGGTGCTCGTCATGGATTACAGGATAACGAAGTCCACATTTGCAGAGAACCTTTCACTCGGAGAGGTGAAAGCTCTCGTGCATGAAACGCGCATGAGCGTGCTCTATGTCTCAGGAATATTTCTTGTGATGGTTTTCGTAAAGTTAACGCTTTTTTTCCATCATCTCATCGGCCCGCTGGTCGTGCTGGAAAGGACGCTTGATATCATGAAAGAAGGATATTTCGGGGGCAAGGTACGGCTGAGAAACCGCGATGAACTCAAGGATCTCGCCGAAAGCATTGAGTCTCTGGGAGCCATAATACTCAAGGAGAGTTCCGAGGCGAAATCAAAAATAGACGCGGTGTCAAAAAAACTGGATGAGATGAAAGACAGAATAGGGGATGCGGATTACAGGGAAATGAAGCAGAAGCTCGACGGCAGTATGGCCTTTTTCAAGGACCATTTCGGCGCTGAAGCGGCGGCGAAGCTGATGAATAAATGAAAATAGCCGTTGTCACAACGGGCGGCGACGCGCCCGGCATGAACGCCGCTTTACGGGCCGTTATAAGAACGGCCTCATCCTGCGGAATGTCTGTGGTGGGCGCCCGGCGGGGCTGGTGGGGTTTTCTGGAAGACGATTATATCCCGCTCAACTCAAAATCCGCCTCGGGCATAATTTCACAGGGAGGGACATTCCTCAAAACGCAGAGATGCCCGCTCTCCATGACGACCGCGGGAATGAAAAAAATATCCGTCACGCTGAAGAAGATAGCGCCGGACGGCCTCATCGTCATAGGCGGCGACGGTTCCATGAGGGCCGCGCACGCGGTAGCGAAAAAAAGCGGAGTGGCTGTCATAGGCATACCCGCGTCCATTGACAATGACATAGCCGGCACCGACGAGACAATAGGCTTTGACACGGCCATAAACACGGCTCTTTCCGCGATAGACAAGATAAGAGACACGGCCACCTCTCATGACAGGGTTTTTATAGCCGAGGTGATGGGCCGGGATTCCGGTTTTATAGCGCTTTCGGCGGGCCTCGCCGGAGGAGCGGAGATAATCCTTGTCCCCGAGGTAAAAGCGGATAACAAACAGGTGCTGAAAAAAATACAGGCCCTAAGGGATGAGAAATCCTCACTCATCATCGTCATGGCCGAGGGCGCGGGCAAAGCGGGCGAGCTTGCCGGATATCTGAATAAGTCCGCGGGCCTGGAGGTGCGCGTATCAAAACTCGGCTACATACAGAGGGGCGGTTCTCCGTCGGTGGATTCACGGGTGCTCGCCGGCGTGCTGGGCTACGAAGCGGTGATGCTCTTAAAAAACAGGAAGAAAAACCTGATGTGCGCATGGGTGAAGGATTCGTTCAAAACCGTGCCGCTGACATATCCGGCGACACACAGGAAAAAGCTCAACGGAAAATGGCTGAAAATCGCGGAGGTTCTCGCGGGAGGCAAAAAATGATGTCAGCTCGTGGCGCCGAGTGGATGCAAGATGAAATAATAAAAAAAATGTCCGGCAGAGAGCGTCTTGCGATAGCTTTTGAATTGAATGATTTCGCGAGAAATTTAATACGCGCCGGTATCAAGAAAAATAATCCCTCTATCAGTGATGCGGACGCGGATCAACTTGTCGCGGAAAGATTTATGAAATTTATGTAAAGTGAGCAGGAGTCAGGAGGAAAAATGAAAAAGATTTTGATTGTGATGACGGCGCTGTTTGTGACGGTGGGGGCACTGAGAGCCGACTGGATAAGTGAAGCAAAAACACTTGCCACAGCTCAGCTTGAGCCGCTTGCCGGTGACCTTGGAGGGGCTCTCGGCGGGGGAATGTATGAGCCCGTCAAAAACGGCGGCCTGTTCGGATTTGATGTCGGTGTGAGGACAAGTTTCGCGGGCATTTCCAATGAAACAAAAACGAATATTCCCGCTTTTAAAGACAGCAGTTATCTCGCGGGCGTCTGGCTCTACGCCTCAAAGGGACTTCCTTTAGGCATAGATATTTTCGCCCGTTACGCTTCGCGCAAAATAGAATCTTCCAACGAGAGCATAGACCTCACCGGATTCGGAGTTCAATACACGGTTATCAGCGACAAGGTGATAAAACCCGTTCCCGGCGTGTCGCTTCTTGCCGCGGTCAACAATTTTTCCGGGCCCGGCCTTGACGCCCAGACACTGTCCATGGCCGCGACGGTCAGCAAAAAACTTCCTATCATAACGCCCTTCGCGACGCTGGCGATAGATAAAACCGGAATGGAAGTTGCCAGCTCCATCGGCACATTAAAACCGAAAAAAACGCAGAGCCGCGTTCTCGCCGGGATAGAGCTGCGCCTCATACCTTTCACCTATTTCAACATGGCTGTTTCAAAAAGCGGCTCCGAAACCGGTTTTCAACTCGGCCTGGGCATAAAGAACTGACAACATTGTGCCGGGAATAGGGATAGACATAGCGGAGGTTAAGCGTTTCCGGAATCTCAGCGCGCGTTTTCTCAAGAGGGTTTACACCGACGAGGAAATAGCATACTGCAAGAGGAGCAGCAGGCCCGAGATGCACTTTGCCGCGCGCTTTGCGGCCAAAGAGGCCGTTATAAAAGCGACGACGAAGACGGACATCGCCCTCAGGGACATCTGTGTGCAAAACAGGCCCTCCGGCGCCCCCGAGGTGTTTATAAAAGGCAAAAAGAAAAAATTCCACATATCCATATCCCACACGAAAGACATAGCCGTGGCCGTTGTCATTTCACTCTGACATGAGGATACTCAATGGCAGTGAGGTCATAGCCGCGGACAGGCGGGCGATCAGGTCGGGCACACCGGGAGGGACGCTAATGAAACGCGCGGCGGGGGCTCTCGCGGAATTCATAGATTCTCTTGACGCGATACGCGTTGTTTTTGTCACGGGTCCGGGAAACAACGGCGCCGACGGGATTGTCTCATCGGGGCTGATGAGAAAAAAAACTGAAGTTGAGATTTTCTGCGTGTTTCCGAAAGAAAAAGTCAATTCCAATTTTCTGTGGGCGCAGGCGGTATCGGGCAGAGGAGTTGTTTTTATGCCTTCCCGCGCCGCGCTCAAAAAAAGCATGAGAAGCGCCGACTGCGTCGTGGACTGCGTGTTCGGCACGGGCTTTCACGGCGTCCCGCGCGGAGGCGCCGCCATGGCGATAAAAGAGATGAACGCCGCGAAGAGACTCGTCGTCTCCTGTGACGCGCCGTCCGGCCTTGATGCGGACACGGGGAAGGCCCATCTGGCCGTGAAGGCCGCTTTTACCGTGACATTCGGCTTCCCGAAAAAAGGTTTGTTCATCGGCGCCGGCGCGGAGCTTTCCGGTTCCGTCAGATGCGCGGACATAGGGCTTAGAGCTCCCGCGAGAAAAAGCGCGCTTTACATGACTTCGCCGCGGGATCTGGCCCGGAAAATTCCCGTCAGAAACAGCCGCTCGCACAAATACACTTCCGGCCATGCGCTGATTTTTACCGGAGCCATGAAAGGCGCCGCGTCCCTGGCGGGTTTGGGGGCATTGCGCGCGGGAGCCGGCCTTGTGACATTCGCCGGAGCGGGGATGAAGGATTTTCCCGAGGCGATTGTCATAGATTATAAAACGGATTTCCTGAAATACATCAGGGATAAAAATGTGCGCTCAATCGTTTTCGGGCCCGGTTTCGGGCGTGACAACAGCGAAAAAGCGGCCGTGATTCTTGAGACGCTCTCAAAAACCGATATACCCAAAGTCATAGATGCTGACGGAATATTCCTCGCGAAAAAATACGGGTATCTCAAAAAGCTGAAAAAATATGTTATAACACCTCACACGGGCGAGGCGGGGCAGCTCACAAAGTCTTCTCTTGCCGCGCCGCGTTCATGGGACACGGTTAAGAAACTTTCGTCATCCCTGAATGCCGTCGTCGTTCTGAAGGGGCACCGCACTGTTATCTCGGACGGGAAGAGTGTGATGATCAATCCGACGGGAAATCCTGTTCTGGCGACCGGAGGGACAGGGGATCTGCTCGCGGGGGCAATTGCGGCGCTGTTGGCGGGAGGAATGGGCCTTTTTGAGGCGGCCGCGGCCGGGGTTTACGCGGAGGGTCTCGCCGGAGATCTCTTTATGAAAAAGAAAGGCGCGTCAGGGGCTCTTGTGAGGGACCTGGCGGCGCTTTTGCCCGCGGCCCTGAAAATAATGAAAGAAGAAAGAATGGCCTGACGGCCGGGGCGCGGATAAAATGAAAGACATAAGGAATTTGACGAGGGAAGAATTGAAAGAGGTCTGCACCAGCCGCGGCGTGCCCGCGTTCCACGCCCAGCAGATATTTGAATGGCTGTACCGCAAAAGGGTGAATGATTTTTCGCTCATGCCCAATGTGCCGCTTAAGTTCAGGGAATATCTCAAAACGGATTTCTTTATTTCGGAAGTTGCCGTTCTGCAGAAAGAAATATCATCCGACGGCACGGCAAAATTCCTGCTCGGCCTTCAGGACGGACTGGCTGTGGAGAGCGTTCTGATCCCAGAAAAAAAACGGCGCACACTATGTGTTTCCACGCAGGCGGGATGTAAATTCGGTTGTAAATTCTGCGTGAGCGGCCTGAACGGTTTTAAGCGGAATCTCAGCCCCGCTGAAATTTGCGGCCAGCTTCTCGCCGTAGAGAAAGAGAGCGGCGAAAAGGTGACGAACATTGTTTTCATGGGTGTGGGCGAGCCCCTGGACAATTTTGACAATGTGATGAAGGCCTCGGCAATATTCATGGACAACAGGGGGCTTGAGATAGGTAAAAGAAAAATCGTTCTTTCCACCTGCGGAGTGGTGCCGGGCATTGAGCGGCTCGCGGAATCCGGCGCGGGCTTGAGAATATCCATATCGCTCCATTCCGCCGACGACAGGAAGCGCTCGCAGATCATGCCCGTGAACAAGAAGTGGAACACGGGTCAGCTTATGAAGGCCCTGAAAAAATTTTATGAGAAAGAACAGTTCGCCATCACCTTTGAATACATACTCATAAGCGGCTTCAATTCTTCGGAGAAAGACGCCGAGGCGCTTTCAATGTATGTGAAAGGCGTGCCGCGCAAGCTCAACATCATACCCTATAATCCGTCGGAACATTTTAAGTGGAAGGCGCCGACGGGCGAAGAGCTGGGAGATTTTGTGGGGGTCTTAAAGGAAAAGGGTGTGTTCTATACGCTCCGCCGCAGCAGGGGCTCCGACATATCCGCCGCATGCGGACAGCTTCAAGCGAAGCTGAAATAACCGGGAGGTTTTATGACAAAGATGACAAAGTCTAATTTTATGAGGGCGTGGACATATTTCAGGAGGGGGCACAGCGTTTATCTCGTCTTCGGCATATCCTTTCTGAATTTCACCGTCATACAGTGGCGCCTGCTCGTTGAGAAGGTGGACTCGCTGAAATTCATTTTTCAGAGGTTCACATATTTCTTCGCGGCTTTCTTCGCCGTCTATATACCGCTTGCGGTGCTTATCGGCTACATAGACTACCGCAGGGGTTCGGTGCCCGTGGATTCGGTTGAGGCCGCCAGGGCCAATCCCTGGGTCAAAGACATTTCAAAGGCTCTGATGCTGATGTCAAAGGGCGATGAGGATGTGAAAAAAATCATGTCCAAATGGGCGGACTGAGCGCAGAAAAAGGGGGACGGAGGAAAGTCGGATTTCCGACTTTCCTCCGTCCCCCTTTTCATTGTCCCGTACATTTAGTTTAATATGTGCAATGGTGACTATGGTGTAATGGCAGCACTAGAGATTGTGGTTCTCTCAGCGCGGGTTCGACTCCCGTTAGTCACCCCAAAAAAAGGGACGGTCCCCTTTTAGCCGGTTTTGTCCGGGATAATTTTTTAAAAATGATTTATTGTATTCTCACACTCATCGTATCGTTTGCCGTGTCGGCGGCGCTGATGCCGTTGTGCATGCGCCTTGCGAAAAGATTCAACATAATGGACAGGCCCAACACGGCGGTGAAGACGCATCTTTCCGCGATGCCCTATCTAGGCGGAGCGGCCATTTTCGCGGGGATTATAATTTCTCTTACGGCGGTACGCTTTATCAGTGATTTCCCCAGCGGCACCCTCTACACGCTCCGGGGCATTTTTCTGGGCTCCGGCATAATCTTTCTGCTGGGTTTGTCCGACGACATGGCGCCGCTGGATTATAAACTGAAATTTTTTATACAGCTTGTCGCCGCATCCGTTCTCTTCCGTTACGGCATCTCAATACAGTTATTCGGTAATCCGATTCTGAATTATTTTTTCTCTATGCTGTGGATACTGGCCATCACCAACAGCTTCAACATAATAGATGTGATGGACGGCCTCAGCGCCTCGGCGGTGATGATGTGCGCTTTCTTTTTCTTCATGGTGTCACTGCCCAGCGAACAGATATATGTCAATTTCGCCTCTGTCGCGGTCTTCGGCGCGGCGGCTGGTTTTCTTATCTATAATTTTCCTCCGGCCAGAATATTCATGGGCGATACCGGCTCTCTTACGCTGGGTTTTATAATGGCCGCGGTCTCTCTCGGCGCGGAGTATTCCTCGGTGCATCCCATAGGCCTTTTCGCGCCGCTGGTCATTCTCGGTATTCCGTTATTTGATGTCATATTCGTCATGATGCACCGCGCCCGCCGCGGGCTTTCGCCTTTCAGGGGCTCAAAAGACCATTTTGCCCTGAGGATGCTGGAGCTTGGTTTCACCAGGGAACAGGTGCTCTTCAGGGTGTCGGTGACCGGAGCCATTATAGGAAGCGGCGCCTGGCTTCTGACGGTCGTTCCGATGAAATGGGCTGTTGTCTTGTGCGGCGCGGGTTTGTGCGCCGGCATATATCTGGCCGGCTGGCTTTCGGTTATAGATGTTGAGGATTTCTGATGGACAGGTCAATCACTGAAACGGTCGCGGCGCTGGCGTCACTGAAGAATGTCCTGATAACGGGGCATGCCGGCCCTGACGGTGATTCCATAGGTTCGGGTCAGGCGCTGGCGTCTTTTCTGAAGCGTCTGGGAATAAGATCTCTCGTTTGTCAGAGCGGCGCCATTCCGCGCGAACTGGCTTTTCTGGGACTGACGGGTATAAAAAGGCCTGACCGCCCCGCGATGTCCGGCCGCGACGGGATAATTTTTCTTGAATGCTGTACGCCTGACAGGAGCGGTTTCACCTTTACGAAAGAAGAGCTGGGTTCCCTTGAGGTGTTTAACATAGACCATCATCCGGACAACAGGAAATACGGGGACTATAACATAGTGGATCCGGGCGTGTCGTCGGTGGCGGAGATAATATATCAGTTTTTTGTCCTGCGGCGGCTGCCCCTGCTTAAAAACGAGGCCGCGGCTCTTCTGACGGGGATTGTCACTGACACGGGAAGGTTTTCCCAGAAAAACACGACCCCGGAGTGCCTGGACATTGCCGCCGCTCTGATGCGCGCCGGTGCCGACATAAGCAAGCTCTACAATCACATCTACGGTTCGCAGAAACCCGCGAGGATAAGACTGCTGGCGGAAACCCTGGGCACGATAGAAATACTCAAAGGGTCAGTCGCCTGTATGCACACGAACAGAAAAATGTTTGAACGCTGCGGAGCGGTTTATGACGACACAAAGGATTTTATAAGTTACGCGAGGGATCTTGACGGCGTTGAGGCGGCCTGTTACATCAGAGAAGGAGAGGAAGGTAAACTTCATGTGAATTTCAGGTCGCTCAGAAAAAATATTCTGCCGTTCGCCAAAAAACTCGGCGGAGGCGGCCACAAGCTAGCCAGCGGGATGACTGTTTCAGGCGATTTTGACAAGCTCAGAAAAACGCTCACGCGGGATTTTGCCGCTTATGTCAGACCGGGGAAATAAGATTTCTCTCTCCGCTTCCATAGGAATATACGACGGCGTACACGCCGGCCACAGGTCCGTGCTCAGGGAACTTCTGAAATATCCCGGAGCGAAAAAAGTGTTCGTCTTTTTCAGAAATCCCAACAAAGCGGGGAACATCGTCACCTCCGCCGCGGAGAGGAAGCTCATTCTTACGGGAATGGGGCTCGAGCCCGTCATGCTGAAGATAGAGCAATACTGGAAGATGAGCGCGCGGGATTTCCTGAAAGACATTCTCGTGAAAAAAGAGCATGTGCAGCGTCTTGTCATAGGCGAGGATTTCGTCTTCGGACGCCGAAAGAAAGGCACGAGGGTGACGCTCAAAAAATGGGCGAAGGAACTCGGACTTGACCTTAAGGTGCTGAAGACCAAAGTCCGCGGCGGGAGGAAGATATCCACGACGCTGATAAAAAAACTCATAGCGCGGTCAAAGACGGCTGAGGCCGCCGCTCTCATGGGCCGCCCATACAGGATCAGCGGCAGAAAGGTGAAGGGGCTGGGAATAGCCTCTACGCTGGGGTTCCCGACGATAAATCTGATACCGGAAAAGCACAAGGCCGTTCCTGAGGGCGTGTTTGCCGCCTGGGTCACATGCTCCGCCGGCCGTTTCAGGGCCGTGGTCAATTCCGGCGCCGCTCCGACTTTCGGCATTAAAAAGGTGTTTGAGTTCCACATCCTCTCCAAAGCCCATGTCAAACGCGCGGCCGCCTGCTCCAGATTCACGGTTGAATTCGGCAATTTTATCAGAAAGCCGAGAAAGTTCGCCTCGCGCGGGGCGCTGATAGAGCGCATAAAAAAAGACATTGAAATTGTAAAACTTCAGCGTATTTTTTTCCCACTTGCAAAGTCTTTTTGAATTTTGTAAAAATTCGGGAGAAAAGGGAGGATGAATAATGAATAAAAGAATCACCGGTTTGGTTGGTTTGTTTTTGATGATTGGTTTCGTTGCCGGTTGTGCGATGATTGCCGAGAAGACGAGAGGAAAAACGGGTGTCGGCGGGGGCATCATCACGGGCGGTGTAGCGTCTTTGTCAATTAAAGGGCCGTCGCAGGCGACAGTCGGTCAAACGGTTACGTTGACAGCAGAAGGTTATGACGAGCGGTCGGCATCCATTAAGCGTCCAGGCGCCGTCAAGCCGACTTGGAAAAGTGACAATTCCGCAATCGGCGCTCTTCAAGCAAGTGAAGGGAAAACAATTACAGTGCAGTGTCTTGCGCCCGGGGTTGTTTACATCTCGGCGACGCAGGGAAAAGCGGACACAATTCATGCAATAGAGGTTAAATAACCGAAAAATAGATTTAATTTAATGAAAATATCATATTCCTAAAGTTGCGTGTATGCAGGGGGTTGTTCTCAACTGCAGTGTGATTTTAGGTCACCCCTTTTTCTTATATGCGACGCAATTATAATTTGCGCATAATGTAGTGCGAGGTTTTAATCCGCCTCAGGCGGACGACCTTAAAAGGTCGCACTACAATGCGCAAATATTTAAGACATCTCATATAGGTGAGGATAAAATTTTGTACTCAACTGTGTTGCGGCTGAAACCGCGTTTTCAGGGTGTAAATTTTATAAATGTCTGGTGAAAAATGAGATTTTGAGGAGGCCATTTTTATGAAAAGAGTGTATCACTTTATCGGCAAGAATGCTGAGGGCAGCGCGAAGATGAAAAACGATCTCGGAGGCAAAGGGGCGAACCTTGCCGAAATGGCAAGTATCGGCGTGCCGGTGCCGCCGGGATTCACGATAACGACGCAGACATGCCTTGAATACTATAAAGAGGGCGGAATGCCCAAAGGGCTGATGGACGAGGTTGTGAAAAACCTCAAGCTCGTAGAAAAAGACCAGAAGCTTGCGCTGGGCGATAAGGAAAAGCCCCTTCTGGTTTCTGTCCGGAGCGGCGCGCGCGTTTCAATGCCGGGAATGATGGACACCGTCCTCAACCTCGGTTTGAACGACGATACCGTGGAAGGCCTTGCCAAAATGAGCGATAACCCGCGTTTCGCCTGGGACTGCTACAGGCGTTTCATACAGATGTTCGGCGATGTTGTGATGAATGTCCGTCCGTCAAAGGAAGAGGAAGACCCCTTTGAGCTGATTCTGGCTAAGGTCAAAAAAGATAAAGGCGTCTCAAGCGACACAGAGCTCGCCGTGGAAGACCTCAAACAGCTTGTGAGTGAATACAAAAAACTTGTCAAAGAAAAAACCGGCCGGGATTTTCCGGTCGAACCTATGCAGCAGCTTGAAGAGGCTATTAAAGCCGTTTTCTCCTCGTGGCACAATGAAAGGGCAAACAAGTACAGACAGCTCAATGGTATCCCCGACGAATGGGGCACGGCCGTGAATGTGCAGACGATGGTTTACGGGAACATGGGCGACGATTCAGCCACGGGCGTCGCTTTTACAAGAGACCCCGCCACGGGAGATAAAAGATTTTTCGGCGAATATCTTGCCAACGCTCAGGGGGAGGATGTTGTCGCCGGCATAAGAACGCCGCAACCCATCAACAAGGCCGCCAAGACCGAAGATTCGCAGGTGTCACTTGAAGAAAAATTTCCTGAAGCGTATAAGGAGCTCGTTGCCATATATCAGAGACTTGAGAAACATTACAAGGAAATGCAGGATATGGAGTTTACAATACAGAACGAGCGCCTTTATCTCCTACAGACAAGAACCGGCAAAAGAACCGGTTTCGCGTCGGTGCGCATAGCTTTTGAGATGGAAAAGGAAGGCCTCATAGACAAAAATGAAGCGCTCAGAAGGGTGGACCCCTACGGTCTGGAACAGCTTCTGGCGCCGATATTTGACGCCAAAGACACGGCCAAAGCCAAAGGTGAGGGGCGAAATCTCGCGAAGGGCCTTAACGCTTCTCCGGGCGCGGCGACAGGGCAGGTTGTGTTTTTTGCCGACGATGCCGGAAAATATCCCAAGAGCATTCTCGTAAGGATAGAGACATCTCCCGAGGACATAGGCGGCATGATAAGCGCCCAGGGTATTCTCACGGCCCGCGGAGGCATGACCTCTCACGCGGCGGTTGTCGCCCGCGGCATGGGAAAACCCTGCGTCGCCGGTTGCGGGGCTCTTCAGATATCTTATAAAAACCGACAGATGAAAGCCGGAGGTCAGACGATAAAAGAAGGCGATTTCATCTCCATAGACGGCTCAACCGGTCAGATTTACGAAGGGCAGATACCCGTCAACCCCTCGGAAGTCGTGCAGGTGTTCATCAAGAAAACAAAGACCGTAAAAGAGGCCCCCGCGGCTGAGATGTTTGATAAACTGCTGAAGTGGGCGGACGATGTGAAGAAACTCGGCGTCAGGGCCAATGCCGACACGCCGGCGGATTCTGCTGTGGCAATAGCTTTCGGGGCAAAAGGAATTGGGCTCACAAGGACGGAGCACATGTTCTTCGGCGGCGACAGGATACTTGCCGTGAGAGAGATGATACTAGCCAACGATGTCGCGGGTAGAGAGAAGGCTCTGGCGAAACTTCTTCCCATGCAGAGAGAGGACTTTGAGGGTATTTTTGAGGTGATGAACGGCCTGCCTGTTATCATCAGGCTTCTGGATCCGCCGCTCCACGAGTTCCTTCCTCACGAAGCCAAAGAGCAGAAGGAAATGGCCGATGTCATGGGCATTTCCGCCGAAGTGGTGAAAGAGAAAGTGGACTCTCTCCACGAGTTCAATCCCATGCTCGGACACAGGGGCTGCCGTTTGGGAATAACATATCCTGAAATAACCGTGATGCAGACGAAGGCCATAATAGAAGCCGCATGCAACATGCAGAAAAAGGGAATCAAGGTTATTCCCGAGATAATGGTGCCTCTCATCGGCCATGTCAGAGAATATGTGAACCAGAGAGATGTTATCAAAAAAGTCGCCGAAGAGACGATAAAAGAAAAGGGCGTCAAGCTTGAATACATGATAGGCACGATGATAGAGGTGCCCCGCGCGGCTCTGACCGCCGACGATGTCGCGAAAGAAGCCGAGTTCTTCTCTTTCGGCACGAACGACCTGACGCAGATGACCTGCGGTTTTTCAAGGGACGACGCCGGAAAATTCCTCGGCGATTATGTGGAGAAGAAGATTTACGCCAAGGACCCCTTTGCCTCGCTTGACCAGGACGGCGTTGGACGGATAATCAAAATAGCTGTTGATATGGGTAGAGCCGCTAACAGCAAGCTTGAAATAGGAATATGCGGTGAGCACGGCGGTGACCCAGATTCGGTCAAGTTCTGTCACAGGGTGGGAATGGATTATGTTTCCTGTTCGCCCTACCGTGTGCCGCTTGCCCGTCTTGCGGCGGCCCAGGCCGTCCTTGAGGAAAAGAAATAAAGGAGGACGGTTATGAGTTATTTATTGATCGCGGGCGCTATCGTTATTTTTTTATGGGGAATAAGAATTGTCAGGCCCACTCAAAGGGGACTTATAGAAAGATTGGGGAAATATAATCATTTTGCCAATCCGGGTTTTCACTGGATTATACCGGTCATCGATTCTATGATAAAAGTGAATATCACCGAGCAGATGATTGACGCTGAACCTCAGGAAATCATAACCAATGATAACCTTAACGCCAGAGTTGACGCTCAGGTTTATTTTAAAGTCAAAGCCACGGAGGATAATGTTAAAAACTCTCAGTACAATGTGTATGATTATCACTGGCAAATCGTTAATCTTGCCAGAACGACTTTGAGAAATATAATCGGCACACTTACCCTGAAATCCGCCAACAGCGAAAGAGGGAAAATTAATTCCGGACTGCACACCACGCTGAGGGAAGAGACAGGGAATTGGGGAATTGAAATTGTCAGAACTGAACTGAAAGAAATTGACCCTCCGAAAGATGTGCAGGATACGATGAATAAAGTTGTGAAAGCGGAGAATGAGAAGATCGCCGCGATAGATTATGCCACGGCCGCCGAAACCGTCGCTGACGGCAAGAAAAGATCAAGCATAAAAGAAGCCGAGGGCGTAAAGCAGTCAAGAATTCTTCAGGCGCAGGGCGAAGCGGAAGCGATCCAGCTTGTTAATGAAGCGGCGAATAAGTATTTCGTCGGTAACGCCCAGCTTTTGAGAAAGCTGGAAACTGTTGAAACTTCTTTGAAGAACAATGCCAAAGTGGTGGTGCCGTCAAACAGCGAACTGGTTAATGTCATCGGTGAGCTGGCCGGTGTGCTGCCGCTAAATAAAAAATCGGCCTGAGGTTTGGAAAAATTTTTTAATAAGGGATATTTTTGAATGTTTGAGTTAAATCCCTGTTAAGTGCGGCCTCAAATTTTTTCAGCCAGCGCAGAATATAGGATTTATCGGTCCGTCGCGGTTTTAGGTTTATGGTTCCGCGTAG
>Ga0210049_1001457_pt1 | contig 22149 bp, 19 predicted proteins | sample CryGeyCG2014_300_2_FD_183964 | JGI IMG/M metagenome (GOLD analysis project Ga0210049, IMG submission 183964) | Groundwater microbial communities from aquifer - Crystal Geyser CG06_land_8/20/14_3.00 (SPAdes) (version 2) | ecosystem: Environmental > Aquatic > Deep subsurface > Groundwater | place... | reverse complement strand
TTTTTGAAAAAGCCAGGTTTTGAGACCTAACATCTACGAAAAGCCCATATATTTGAGTTAACTTTGTTTTTATGTCTCTATAACTTACTGTTATCATTACATAAATAGGTATTGAACAGGCTTAAATAATAAAAAAATTTAGAAAAAATAATTTTTAAAAAAATGGACTTTAAACTCGTTCTTGTAAAGCTTTTGACCGCCTTTAAAGAGCATAACATCCGTTATGCCCTGATGGGTGGGTTTGCCATGGGATTATGGGGTGGTCCAAGATCAACAGTGGATCTGGATTTCCTTGTACACCGTGACGATATGCTAAAGGTTCATGCGATTATGACTGATATAGGTTATGAACGTCATTATCATACTGATAATGTTTCACAATACACGTCACCGTTCAAGATTTTCGGCGGTGTAGATTTTATCCATGCTTTTAGGGAGGCAAGCCTTGAGATGCTGGAAAGGGCTAAAGAAAAAGATATTTTTGAAGGTTCTTTGAAGATTAAAACATTGGTGACGGAGGATATTATTGGTCTCAAGCTTCAGTCTGTTTTTAATAACCCTTCGAGAGAAAAGGTTGATATCTCAGATATCGAAATGCTTGTATCAATCCACAGGGAAAGCCTGGATCGTGAATTATTGAAAAAGTATTTTAGGATTTTTGATATGGAAGATCTGTACAAAAAGATTATTGAAGGGGAAAAAGAGTGAACACTTTACAAAAGGCGGAAAACGAACTGGTTGAACTTGCGGAGTCTGATAGCTTTAGAAAGGATATGGAAATTCTCAACAGGAGGCATACGTCTCCTTTTATGAAGGATGGCAATGTGGATGTGGATTCATATATTGAGTTTATAGCCCAGTTCAACGAATTCATCAGCCACCAGCCAAAACCTTTCAGACCTATAATTGACAGGGTTATGAAGTTATGAATTTAGGTATGAAAAATAGGTTGCCCTGTCAAGAAAGGAATTATTTATGAACCACGTTTATGTATGCCTTGTATCCGACCAGACTATTCCTAATATTATTATGGCTATCCACTACGGGCCAGATGTCTTGTGGTTTATCTCTACTGAGAAGATGAAAGAGAATGGAAAGACTGAGTGTATAAAGAATACCTTGCAACTAAAGGGGCTTTTGCCTCCCAGTATAGATATTGAAGAAGTGATTGTTAATCAAGATTCTTTTGCCGATTGTACAAGTAAAATAGAAGCTCTTGTCGAAAAGATTGAAAAAGCTGCTGGAGATGTTGAGTATCTCGTCAATATCACGGGTGGGAATAAGGTAATGGCTCTTGCAGCCTATGAGATATTCAGGGAAATAGGGCAGAAAGTTACCATTAATTATATGCCTATCGGTAAAAATGATTTTGTGCAGTTTTTTCCACGTAAAAAACCATTAAAAGTTTGTGAGGTTAAAGAGCGCCTAACCCTTGAGGAATACCTAAGCGGTTATGGATTTAGAATCCAGAACAAAGACAGATTTTCAGCAGTAAAAAACAGAGTCCTCTCAAACAAAGATGCCACCAAATGGATACTGGATAATTATGAACAACTAAAAGATATGTTAGGTTTTATGTATAAGCATTTGGAAAAGAAAAGAGCATTCAAAAATCACCCTTTTTGTCAACTCTTTGATAGGAATCTTTCAAAGATTGAGAATGAGATGTTGGATAAATATAATTTTGAGATAAGAGATAGGCTAATCAGCAAAGATTTAATAAAGGATGAAATAGTCTATTTAACGGGTGGTTGGTTTGAGGAGTATGTATTCAACGAGGTTTATAGTTTGGTGCAAGAAAACATTTTGAATGATGCCATGATAGGGGTAAAAATTAAGAGACTAAGCGGTACGGAAAACGAGCTAGATATAGCTTTTGTAAAGGATAATGTGTTTTATCATATAGAGTGTAAGACTTTGGGTAACAAAAAAAATCAGGATATAATCAGAGACGAGGTTTATAAAAGAGGAGCAATATTAAGTCAGCTTGGTTTGGGTGAAGAGAGGGCCATTATTTGCACTACCCATGATCAAATAAATGAATCCAAATACAGAAGAGCGATGGATTATGGTGTTAATCTCCTTACTATCAAGCAGGTTAGGGATTTGAAAAATAGATTAAGAGAAAGATTTGGTGCAAAAAATGAATAAGAACATAGAAATTGATTTTTCAACTTTTTACACTTCAAATGCCAAGCTCTCCGAGCTTGATTCATACATCCAAAAAGCCCAAACCCTTGCCGGTGAAGGCAATGATATTATCCTTACCGGCCAGGCACCAATCTGGCTGTACCTGAAGGTTGCCCATGCCCTGCATGGGAAGGCAAGGAAGTTGATATTCCGAAGTCCTGTAACTGGAGATGTGTTGATATTCGACCACTCACCGGATTGAAGATTATAATGCGGACTGTTCTTTGACAACTGAATATTGCAACATTGCAATCCTTGCCCTGGCCATAGCCGCCTTATAGAATAAAAGAACAAAAAGGAGGTGGCTTATGGTCGTATATATCAGAACACAGGGAGCCAAGATCGTAAAAGAGGGGAAGCATCTCCTGGTGAAGAAGGAGAATACCATCTATCATACCCTCTTTACCTACAAGCTTCGGCAGGTAGTCATATTTGGCAATGTGGAAATCACCCACCAGGCGCTGGCCCAGCTCATGCGAAACAATATAGACACAGTTTTTATGAGTTATAATGGACGCTATCTTGGGAGAATCGCCCCACCGGAATCAAAGAATGTCTTCCTCCACAAGCTTCAGTATCAGCGCCTTGACGATCCTGCATTTGGTCTACGGCTCGCCCGCTGCATCGTTATTGGAAAGCTTGCCAACATGGCTACCGTCTTGATGCGAATCAAACGCACTAAGAATGATCCGCTGCCAGGCAGAAATGCCCAGGAAATCAGGAACCTCATAGGTCTGGTCGAATTCGCTGATCATGTCAACAGTGTGCGGGGGTACGAGGGACGGGGCACGGCACTCTACTTTGAGGCATTCCCCTGCGGCTTTGTTCAGAATATGGGCTTTACACGGCGGGTGAGACGACCCCCTACAGACCCTGTAAATTCGGTACTTTCCCTCCTCTATGTGTTTCTCATGAACAGGGTCTATGCTGCTGTCCGCTTAGCAGGCCTTGACCCATATCCCGGCTTTCTCCACTCCATTGATTACGGACGCCATTCCGTGGTTCTTGACCTCATGGAGGAGTTCCGTACCATTATTGTGGACACTTTGACCTTTTCGCTTTTTAACCTGAAAATTCTCCAGAAAGAAGATTTCTTTGTGGAAAAGTCTCATAGAGAAGAGACCCTCGATCCGAAAGCCGACGAAGTGCCTGATGTGACGAAAGACCCAATGGGTCTGATATCTGTAGACGAAACAGACAGTGATATCTTCGATCTTCCAGAACAAAGGATAGAAAACGGTCTGGATGTGTCCGTGGCGCCAATGGGCAAGTATCCTGTGAAGCTGAACCATGATGCCTTCAAACGTGTGATTGAAGCATTTGAAAAGAAGCTTGCAACCTCCTTTTATTATCCGCCTGCCGGCCGTAAACTAACCTACAGCGACGTTCTTGTCTATCAGGCAGGGCATTACCGTAAAGTTATCGAAGGAGAGGCGGCGGTATATCAACCGGTGTTGTTGAAATGATAACAATCGTCACTTACGATATTACAGACCCTAAACGACTTGCGAAGACCCATAAATTCCTCAAAGAGTTCGGCCTTAATACGCAGAAATCGGTGTTTGAGTGCGATATTGACGATGAGGGTATCAAAAGAATCAGAGATTATTGTAAAGGGTATCTGGATTTGAAAAAGGACTCCGTAAGGATATACAAGGTCTGTAACCGCTGCATAAACAAAGTGATAATATCAGGACAAGGACTAAAAGTAACCCAACTGGATTACATGCTGGTATGAACGATGAACATGATTGTGGCTTATGACATAGCAGATCCGAAACGTCTCAACAGAGTGGCAAAGATCATGCTTGACTACGGCGCCCGTGTGCAAAAGTCAATTTTTGAGGTAGCTGTAACAGGGGCTATATTTGCCGAGATGAAAGCACGAATTGATAAGATCATTGTGTCTGATGAGGACGGTGTGAAGTACTTTCCAGTGTGTGAAAAATGCGCCGGCACAGTAGAGACAATAGGTCAGGGGGGGTTTACCGATCCTGACCATGAATACTATATCTACTGAAACGCAGACCTTTGGCAAACATTCCATTAAAACTATATCTAATTGATTTTATTGGTCTTTCTAAAAGGGTATTGACAGGGGTCTGCGTAATTACTAATTCAATTGGAATATCAATGGGTTATGAAGGTAAGAAATTCATGAAAGGAGGGATTTTATGGTTTTGGGCGGATTCACGCAAAGAGGTATGCGGGAAATGAGAAAGAGTGGCTCACCAGTCAAAACTTTAGAGAAACGCCGTAAGAACTGACCTGATTTACGAAGGGATTGCGACATAAGCTTTTGTTTAATTAAATTTTCTAACCCAACAGGTAAGAACTGACCTGATTTACGAAGGGATTGCGACGTTGTACTCTGGCTCGTATCGCATCAGATCGGACTGGTAAGAACTGACCTGATTTACGAAGGGATTGCGACCAGTAAGCGCACCTAGAACAATAACAGCACTTATAACAATCGTAAGAACTGACCTGATTTACGAAGGGATTGCGACGGTAACCGTTTGAACGTGCAAACGTTAAACGGGAAACCACCGACACCAATAACCGAGTTTATCCATTGATTTTCCCTTGTCTTTTCCCATGAGTTTGCTATATTAACCTCAAGTCTAATTTGTTCCTCCTTTTTTACCCGAAAATCCCCAGGGAAAGGATAACATTGCCTGAATTTCACATCATTGATGCATTTGGGGGAGGAGCACCATCATCCCAGTGAACATGAGCACGACGATTTGCCCCATCACTCTCATAAATAACTAAAAAACGTTTTGAGCCCTCCTAAAGGTATTTTTGTTTGGACAACATCCTTAAAAATTGATAAGTATAAATTTTCGATTACAAGAGCAGTGCTGAAAAAAAGGTCGGAGGATTCTTCATGAATAACGAGCAAAACACACTGGATCAACTTTGCATCAATACCATCCGCACACTGGCAATGGATGCTGTACAGGAGGCTAATTCGGGTCATCCGGGTACACCGATGGCGCTTGCACCGCTGGCCTATGTTTTATGGACGAAGTTTCTGCGTTATAACCCCATCAATCCCCGGTGGTTTGACCGCGATCGCTTCGTGCTTTCATGTGGCCATGCCTCAATGCTTCAATATGCCGTGCTGTATTTAACAGGATACGCCCTGTCCCTTCAGGAGATTAAGAATTTTCGTCAGTGGGGCAGTAAAACGCCGGGGCATCCCGAATACGGTATCACGCCCGGTGTGGAAACAACTACAGGGCCCCTTGGCCAGGGTTTGATGAACGCCGCAGGCATGGCAATGGCCGAGGCAAATCTGGCGGCAATCTTCAACCGAGAAGGACACGAAATCATAGGTCATTATACATATGCATTTTGTGGTGACGGGGACTTGATGGAGGGGGCTTCCCATGAGGCAGCCTCCCTTGCAGGGCATCTGGGGCTTGCCAAACTCATCTGGATTTACGATGACAACCATATCAGCATTGAGGGGGATACTGCGCTGACATATTCGGATGACGTGGCAAAGCGCTTTGATGCCTACCACTGGCATGTACAAAACCTTGGCGATAAGGCCAACGATCTTACCGCACTGGCCACAGCCCTTACCAGGGCAAAGGAAGAAAAGGAACGTCCATCCTTGATCATGGTTCGTTCCCATATCGGTTACGGATCTCCTAACCGTCAGAATACCAGGGAGGCACACGGCGAACCCCTGGGGGAAGAAGAGATAAGGTTAACAAAGAGATTTTACGGATGGCCTGAAAATGAGAAGTTTGTTGTCCCGGAACAGGTGCTGACCTGTATGCGGCAGGCCATAGAACGGGGCAAAAAGCTGGAGGAGAATTGGAACAAGAAGTATAGTGAGTATAAAAAGGCTTTTCCTGATATGGCCAAACGGTTCGAAGCGGCGCTTAGCGGGGACATCCCCCCTGGCTGGGATAGTAACATCCCCCATTTCGGAAGCGCCGATGGCCCTATAGCTACCCGTGCTGCATCAGGAAAGGTCCTCAAAGCCTTTGCGGATAAAATCCCCTGGCTGATGGGGGGCAGTGCTGATCTGTCACCCTCCACAAAGACGCTTATCGATGAATCACAGTACTTTGCCAGGGGTAGATACACCGTCCGCAACATTGCATGGGGTGTGCGGGAGCACAATATGTGCGCTGCATGTTCAGGCATGGCACTCCATGGAGGAGTGCGTCCTTATGCGGCCACATTTTTCATCTTCACCGACTATGCACGGCCCGCCATTCGACTGGCGGCAATGATGGGGCTGCCTGTAATCTATGTTATGACTCACGATTCTATCGCAGTGGGAGAAGATGGGCCTACCCATCAACCCGTTGAACAATTAGCCTCTCTGCGAGCCATACCGAATATCTGCATCATTCGTCCTGCGGATGCCAATGAGGTTGCCTATGCCTGGCGGGCCGCCATAACGCGCAGGCATGGCCCCACCATGCTGGTTTTGTCTCGGCAGTCTCTACCTGTTTTTGACCGTAGTAAAATGACCAGTGCCGAAGAATTGCTTAAAGGGGCCTATGTCCTGTCCAGGGAAAAAGGGACAGTACCCGATATGATTCTTATAGCCACGGGTTCTGAGGTGCAGTTGATCGTTGACGCACAGGAAAAGCTGGCTTCGGACAAAATTGATTCCAGGGTTGTGAGCATGCCCAGTTGGGAGCTATTCATGGAACAGCCGCAAAGCTACCGTGATGAAGTTCTGCCTCCTGAAGTAAAGGCACGACTGGCCGTCGAGGCAGGCTCGCCCCAGGGCTGGCGCGACTGGGTTGGAGATGGCGGTGACGTCATAGGCATCACGAAATTCGGCGCCAGCGCACCTTATAAGGAAAACTTCAAACATTACGGATTCACCCTTGAAAACGTCGAGGCGCGGGCAAAAATGCTGATTGGGAAATGACGAGTAACTACTCAGGTAGATAGACTGAAGGTGGAAGACTGTTAGTCCGCCTCTGGCGGATTCAACCTTCAGCCTAAACACCCGAGTGTGATTTATTAAGAAAGAAGGAGCGACAATGAACCCTCTGCTGCAACTCATTGAATATGGCCAGAGCTGCTGGCTGGACAACCTCACCCGTCGAATGATCAGGAGCGGTGAATTAAAACGTCGGGTTGATGAACAGGGGCTCCGTGGCGTCACATCTAATCCGGCAATCTTTAATAACGCCATCTCCGGCAGCAACGATTATGATGACCAGATCAGGGAACTAGTGGATAAGGGGCTGCAAATACACGAGATTTACGAACAGCTTGTGGTCACAGATATCCGGGAAGCCTGCGATGTGCTCCGGCCTGTTTACGACGAGTCGGATGGTATCGATGGCTTCATCAGCCTCGAGGTTTCGCCTTACCTGGCACACGATACCGAGGGCACTAGGATCGAGGGTAGACGCCTCTTCCAGACTGTAGACCGTCCGAATCTGCTTATTAAAGTTCCTGGGACGCCCGCTGGCATTCCTGCCATTGAGGAGATGCTGTATGAGGGGATCAATATCAATGTCACCCTGCTCTTTTCAATTCAGAGTTACGAGGCTGTGGCAGAAGCATACATCAGGGCGTTGGAGAGACGTCTGGCCGGAGGTAAGCCTGTGAAGAACACTGCATCGGTTGCCAGTTTCTTTTTAAGCCGCCTCGACGTCCTCACTGATCAACTCTTAGGTCATCGGATACGGTCTGGAGTCAGTGCAGGCAAGGAACCCAAACCCCATGAGTTGTTGGGTAAGTTTGCCAATGCAAATGCAAAGCTGGCATATCAGAGCTTTAAGCAGATTCTTGCCAGCGATCGCTGGAAGAAATTAGAGGAAAAAGGAGCCAGGGTTCAACGTCTGCTCTGGGCCAGCACCAGCACCAAGAATCCCCTATACAGAGACGTATGCTATGTGGAGCCTCTCATTGGTACCCATACGGTGAATACCATGCCTGACGAAACCATTGAGGCGTTTGCCGATCATGGCATAATCGTAAAAAATTCCGTTGAAATGGATGTGAATGAGTCCCAAAACGTCTTGAAAAATCTCAGGAAAGTGGGACTGAATCCTGACTTTATTACTCAACAGCTCCTTGATGAGGGTGTTCAAAAGTTTATCGACCCCTTCGATAAACTCATGACGACCATTGCGGAAAAGCGTCTGCATTTTCTTGGCAAAAATCACGACAGCCAGACTTTTGCATTGGGTAAATCCAAGGGGGCTGTTCAATCGGCCCTTGATTCCCTCAGAAGCCGCCAGTTTCCTCAGCGAATCTCCGAACGCGACCCGTTTCTCTGGCCGTCCGAACCTGGAGATGGAGAAAAGATTAAAAATCGTCTTGGCTGGTTAAACAGCATCGGAGTCTTTCGTGAAAGGGTAGCCGAGATCAAAGAGTTCGCCTCCGAGATAAAGGGAGCCGGATTCCTCCATGTGGTGCTTCTCGGCATGGGTGGAAGCAGCCTTTGCCCTGAGGTATGCCGGGAGACCTTTGTCTCCTGTAAGGGCTGGCCTCAATTGACTGTCTTAGACAATACCGACCCTGCTGCAGTAAAGGGTATAGTTTCCCAGGTTGATTTAGAGAAAACCCTCTTTGTCGTTGCCAGCAAGTCTGGTACCACGGGCGAGACACTGAGTTTTTACAACTATTTTTATGAACTTGTGAAAAACCAGGTCAAGGGGGAGCCAGGGCACCATTTTATAGCTATTACAGACCCTGCAACACCCCTGGTGGCTGAAGCTCAAAAAAGGCGCTTTCGCAGATGCTTTGAAAACCAGGAGGATATCGGAGGACGCTTTTCGGCGTTGTCGTATTTCGGGTTAGTACCAATGTGCCTGATGGGTATGGACATCGATTTGTTTCTAGATCGGGCGAAGCAAATGCAGTATAGCTGCGGCCCATATGTGCCTGCTGCAGCTAACCCAGCTGTTCAACTGGGAACCATACTGGGGATCCAACACCAGCTAGGACGCGATAAGGTGACCTTTGTAATCTCTGAGCCCATCCGTACATTTGGGTACTGGGTCGAACAGTTGCTGGCTGAGAGCACCGGAAAAGATGGTTTTGGCATTGTACCAATTGAGGGTGAGCCCCTCGGTTCCCCTAGTATATATAGCAATGATCGGATATTCGTATACATGCATACAATGGATAGTAATAAAGAGGATATTGAAGAGAGGTTACTTGCTCTGGAGGTGGCGGGCCATCCTGTCATCCGTATAGAAGTTAGGGATAAGATGAATCTTGGGGCAGAATTTTTCCGTTGGGAACTGGCCACTGCCACTGCTGGCTCTATCATGGGAGTCAATCCCTTTGATGAGCCGAACGTTGCCGAGAGCAAACAAAATACCCATGACCTTTTAGACGAGTGGAGGCAAAAAGGGCAGTTCAATGAAGGTTACCCTGCTTTTGAGGAGAGCGGCATCTCTATCCACTGTGATCCGACTCAGAAATGGTTCCATAAAATCGAAGGTAAATCGGTATTAGATTTTCTCAGATCCTTTGTGGGATTGGCTAAGCCTCCTGACTACATCGCATTGCTTCCGTATTTTCTGAGAACACCTGAACGACATAATTTCCTGCAATCCATACGATTGTCGCTTCGCGACCGCTTAAAGGTTGCCACCACACTGGGATATGGCCCCCGTTATCTTCACTCGACAGGACAACTCCACAAAGGCGGCCCGAACACAGGGGTGTTTATAATCTTGACTGCCGATGGAACAGAAGACATTGCCATCCCACGCCAGCAATACGGCTTTGCTACGTTGCAGCGAGCGCAGGCTCTGGGCGATTTCCACTCACTCAAGAACAAAAAACGCCGCGTAATTCGCATTCATTTGAGTAGCCAAATCGAGGGCGGGCTTAAGCTGCTGGCCGAGAGGATACTTCAGCCCAGCAATAATCGTTTGTTATCCTGAAAATGCTTTAAATAGAATACTTCCATTGACTCCGCCAAATCCAAATGAATTAGATAAGGCTGCCCTTACCTCTCTCTTCTCAGCCACATTAGGGATGTAGTTAAGGTCACAATCTGGGTCTGGATTCTCATAATTTATAGTAGGCGGAACCGTTCCATTATAAATGGTTAATACGGTAAAGACTGCCTCTACCCCTCCTGATGCACCCATCAAATGTCCTATCATCGATTTATTGGAACTAATCGCCAGATTGTAGGCATGTTTTCCAAATACCTTCTTTATCGCCAGTGTTTCTGATCTGTCATTATAGACGGTTGATGTACCATGGGCATTTATATAATCAACCTCTTCCAGATGGATCTCTGCATCGTCAAGGGCTATTTGCATGCATCTGGCAGCCTCTATCCCTTCTGGATGAGGGCTCACTATATGGTAGGCATCGGATGTCATTCCATAGCCCCCAATTTCTGCATAAATTCTGGCATTGCGCGACAGAGCATGGTTTAATTCCTCCAAAACCAGAAGCCCGGCCCCCTCACTCAGTATAAACCCGTCCCGATCTCTATCAAAAGGTCTACTTGCCTTCTTTGGTTCCTGGTTTCGGCAGGAAAGGGCTTTTATATTACACAGAGCGGCCAGGATAAGGGGGGTAGTAATGTTCTCGGCTCCTCCAGCGATCATCACATCGGCATCACCCCTCTGGATTATCTTTAATGAGCCACCTATGGCGTGTGCCCCTGCGGCGCATGCATCTGCTGAGCAGGCATTTGGCCCCGTTGCTTTCAGGTGAATGGCTACTTGACTCGCTGCCAGATTTGGGATAGCGGAAGGAATGAGGAAAGGAGAAATCTTCTTGTATCCTTTCTCCTCTAAGACCTTCAAGCCCCTGTCATATGCAGGAATGCCCCCCCATACAGTACCGATAAATACTCCCATTCTATGGGCGTCGGCATTTCCCATTTTCAAACCCGAATCCTCTACCGCCATCATGGCGGTGGCCACAGCATATTGAATAAAGGTATCCATCCTCTTTGCAAACTTGGCATCGATAAAATCCACGGGATTAAAATCATGGATTTCTCCTGCTATCTGACACGGAAAGGGCGATGGATCAAAGTTCGTGATTCTGCATATCCCCGACTCCCCTTTGCATATTCTTTCCCAATTCCTATCTAACCCCACACCCAAGGGGGTTATAGCCCCCATACCCGTTATAACTACCCTTCTCTTCAATGGTAACCTCCCATAATATATCCCATAGTAGATAGCCAACTGCCTGGATGACAACGAACCATGTATATATATGTAACTATTCAGGTAGGCACAAAGGCACAGAGTACCAAAGGCACAAAGAAGGAAAAAACAACGAAACGACCCTGCTCTGCTTTGTGCCTATGTGCCTTTGCCACTTTGTGCCTGAGTAGTTACGTATTATACATTAAGTTGATCAAAAAATCAAATAACTTTTAGCCTCAAAAAAGTCTCAAGGGCTGTAAAGTAAAATAATTATTAAAAATGCTTGACAGATATTAAATTGGATTATATAAATACCTATAGTGGAATAGGCAACAATATCTTGAACAAAAAGGACTATAAATAAGGGGGATGATTGAAGATAATAAATACAGTAGAGAGGAGGTGAACAACTGAAAATAGTAGTGATTGTTTAGGTTTTGTTGAATAGTCGATTAGTTAATTTTTTCTCTTACGTACAGGAGGATAATATGAAAAAAGTTAATCTATTTTTCTTGAATTTTGTATTAGTAGTCGGTGTAATAATGCTGTTTTCTATGCCGGCTGTATCCAGCGCTAGTAAAATGGATGATGCAAAAAAGCTTTTTGAGCAAAGGGCTGATCCTGAAAAGGCAAAGCAAGGTATCGAGTTACTGCAGAAAATCGTTGAGAAAAAGCCCAAAAACATGGCGGCATATGAGATGTTATCCAGGCTTACCATATACCTCGCTATGGACCTGGCAGCCAAACCAGATACAGAGGCAGAGTCATATGAATACCTGGGATTGGCAGGCGAGATAACCGATGCATTTATGAAGTTAGCCCCCAAAAGCGTAGAAGCAAATTTCTGGAAGGCTTACTCTGCTGCTGTAGCTAAGGACATTAAAACAGCCCTCTCTTATGGTGAAGCGGCTTATAAAATCGATAAAAAATATTTTGGCGGGATGCCCGCCCTGCTTCTGGGCTACCTGAAAGGGTTGCTACCTCCTTTCATGGGGGGTGACAAGGTTGCCGCTTACAAGTTTATCGATGAGGCGATGGAAGCTGCCCCTGATAACCTTATGATCCACAGGATCAAGGCAATGCTTCTTGTGGGCGATGTCAAGGAATCTGCCCAGAAGGCACTGGTTCACCTGCAGTTTGTCCTGGAGTCTGAACCATCTAAAGGGTTTGAGCCTGAGGGAAAAAGGGATAAGGTAGTAGCGCAGCAACTGATGGGGGCATACGGTGAGGCATTGAAGGCCCTTGGCAAGTAAATAACCGCAAAATGTTTTTATGAGAAAAACCCAGGTTGTATAGTCTATAGCACCTGGGTTTTTCTATTTTTATCCCTCTTGGTTTATCTTAATCCTTTATTTTTTATGGCTTTGTAAAAAGTTCACTATATCCTTAAGTGGTGTCCCTGGCAAAAAGACCTGGGAAATACCAATATCGTTTATCAGTGTTGGTATGTCCTGATCAGGGATAACCCCCCCGACCAGAACCAGGACATTATCCAGCCCCCGTTCTCTCATCCTGTTCATAAACCTCTGCATGATCTGAAGATGTCCTCCGCAGAGGAAACTAAGCCCTACCGCATCTGCATCTTCCTGTAATGCTGCCTCAACCATGCTGTCAACCCTCTGACCGGTACCCAGGTAAACTACCTCCATACCAGCATCTGTAAGCGCCTTATTAACAGACAGGATCCCTCTGTAGTGATCATCTAAACCTATCTTCCCTGTAACCACTTTTAGTTTCATTGTAATAGAATCCCTCCTGAATCAATCTTTGATAGACTCGTAAAAAGTCAAAAATCAGACGGCACAGTAAAAAGCTCCAGATGCAAGGCGCGCAAATCCTATTATCTGTTGACCGTTATCCGTTGACCGTTGTCCGTCAACAAACCATGCACTTACGGTGAACGGTGAACGGTAAACAGTGAACGGTGAACTATTTCCATAGTTACGCTGCAACGACGAGGGATGCAGCGCCTGTCTGCGTGCAGGGCACAGGCAGGCAACGCCGCAGATGGACTTTTTACGAAGCCGTCAATCTTTAAAAAGGGAAATCCCTTTCTCCCGCCCAATCGTATTCAAACCCGTCGTTCATCCTCAGAGCACCTATTATTTCAGGGAAGGTTGCATCAGCCTCTAAAGCATCATAGACGTAAGGAACAAGGTTTATTCCGGGATCAGAAGCTGCCTTTTGCAGGCTTTTAATCTTTTCTCGTAGGTTCTTATAGTCCCTTCTCTCCTTAAATTTTTTATATTCATCTAAGTACTCTTCCACATCTGAAGTATCAGGAGCATAGACCTCTGGTTTAAAATCCTCTTCGGGCGGCATCTGAAAACGATTTACGCCTACTACTGTCCTCTCTCCGTTCTCTACCTTTCTCTGAATCTCCAGAAGCCCTTCTTTAAGCTGTTCATGAACCCAGCCCTTTTCCAGGACTTTCAGCCACCCACCCATCTGTTCGATTTGATGAACCATAGACTCTATCTTTTCTTCCAATTCACTTGTAAGCCACTCAACATAGTAAGAACCTGCCAGAGGATCGGCAACCCTTGTTACCCCTGATTCATAACGAATAACCTGCTGGGTTCTGATGGCAAGCCTAACTGCCTCTTCCGTAGGCGTAGCCCATCCTTCATCGAATGAAGGGGTCTGTATGCCCATACTGCCGCCAAGAACAGCAGCCAGGGTTCCCAAAGCCCCCCGGGCAATATTAACCAAAGGCTGCTGACGGGTGAAATTTGACCCTGATACATCTACATGGAACCTCAGACACATAGCCTTTAGGTCCGTGGCTCCGAATTCTTCCTTCATGGTTTTAGCCCATATCCTCCGTGCAGCCCGCAGTTTGGCTATCTCCTCAAAGAAATCCCTATTCGCACCAAGAACAGGGCTTAATCTGCTGCTAATAGCATTTATATCCATGCCCCTCTTTAACATCTCACGAATAAATTCATTAGCCATGGCAATTGTAAACGCTATTTCATGGATGGCATTTCCCCCTGCTTCCTGTAAATCATAAGAGCTGGTAAACCAGATGTTCCATTTTGGGAAATTTTTACATACATACTCACAGAAGTCATTTCCCCATCTTGCCAGGGTAGAAAAACCTCCTTTATGGACAAGCCAATCCATTCGGCTTGGAAATACCGACGGACCGTAATAGAATATTCCCCCTCCTATTCCTCTAAGCTTGCTTATATCATAGCCCCTTTTCTTTGCCGTCAATATATAAGATTGCCATACATCAGGATAGAAGGCGTCAGAAGACAAACTCAACTCATCTAACGGCAGTCCTTCACTCAATATCTCCACATCCCTGAATGTGTGCAGGGCAACACCGCAGACCCCCAACTGGCCCTCAGCCATGGGCTGATCAGGTTCAATTCCATACAGGGTGGGGCCATCCAGCTCCCAATCAAGGGCACTGACCCCCTGTTCCACCAGAAATTTACATCTCTTGTTGAACTTTTGCGGTGTGGAAAGTCCCGCGATCTCCCGAATATTCCATAGCTTTCCCCTGTACATCATTGGATGATGTCCCCTTGTAAAAGGATACTGTCCAGGAAGACCTATATCCTTACCAAAATCAATACCTGAAACATCCTCAGGGGTATATACATTCTTTACCGGAATACCCGAGTCTGTAGTAAAGTCTGTTGCTGCCTCCCGGTATGCCTCCTTGATTTTCTTCCTTCTGATCTCCTCAGTTTGACTGCTCATCGGATCCTCCTCTGAACTATTAGGTATAACGACAATCCATTAATTATTTATCCTATCCCAGGACAACCCTGTTGTCAATGCAAAACCTGTGATTCAGACATTAGACAACAGACTATAGACTATAGACTGAAGGAGAGGATGGCCGGAGATTAACAAAGATAGAGGATATCCGTTTACAGTTTGCAGTTAACAGTTGGCAAAAATGCCCCAAGCTTTATATAACAGCGGGCTTAAGCCTGCTGTTGTAATTACCGTGAACGGTTACAGAAAAGTCTGAAGTCCAGTGTCTGAATTACTGGGTTGTCTTAGTTTTTACTTGACTACTGCCTGTCGTTTAGAATAGATTTATAAACAAGATTGGCAAAATCGTACAGTTTTTTTGCCAACCTATTGGTGAACTTCTAAAAAGTCAAAATTGGGATGGCAAAGTAAAAAGCTCCAGATGCAAGGCGCGCAAATCCTGAGGAGTGAGGCGTACTTAGAGGTACGCCGCAAGGACGAAGGATGCAGCGCAACGCCGCAGATGAACTTTTTACGAAGCCATCACCTATTGAATGAAGGAAAGGGTTATGAGAGAAGATACAATACCCACCCTGTTTCTGAGCCGAGTCCAGAAATACAGCGACAGGGTTGCCCTCAGGAAGAAGGAGTATGGAATCTGGAAAGATATATTATGGAAAGAATACGGCGAAAATGTAAAGTACGTTAGTCTGGGTCTTATTGCCCTTGGGTTAAAAAAAGGTGAGCGTGTCACCCTTATCGGTGAAAATCGTCCTGAATGGCTGTATGCGGATCTGGGTATCATGGCTGCAGGTGGAATTACGTCAGCCATATATACTACTAATTCGCCGGAGCAATGTGAATATATCATAGAACACTCAGAGGCAAGATTTCATATAGCAGAGGACGAGGAACAATTAGACAAGGTATTGAGGGTCAGAACAAACTTACCTAAACTGGAAAAGACAATTGTCATTGATATGGAAGGGTTGAAACACTTTAACGACCCTATGGTGATGAGCTTTGAAGATCTTATAAAATTGGGTAGGGATTTAGAGGAAAAATACCCCGACCTCTTCGAAACCCGATTGAATGAAGCGAAACCAGAAGATACAGCACTGTTAATTTATACCTCAGGGACTACCGGTCCTCCCAAAGGGGCGATGTTGTCCCATGCCAATATCGTATGGACAACGGGTGCAATAAACGATGCCCTTCCCCTGTATGACACGGATGAGGTATTGTCTTTCCTGCCCCTTTCACATATAGCAGAAAGGATGTTCTCAGTTTTCTTGGCAATAAGATACGGGTATACTGTAAATTTCATTGAAAATACCGATACTGTTACCCAGAATATGGTTGAGGTATCCCCCACTGTTTTCTTTGCTGTCCCCAGGATATGGGAGAAGTATTCCTCCACCATTACCATACGCATGAGTGAGTCTACCTTGTTGAAAAAACTGGTCTATCATTTGAGCTTGAAGATAGGTGGAAAGATTACAGACTTGAAGCTGACGAGGGGAAATGCCCCTTTTTTATGGCGGATTATCTATCTCGTTGCCCGCTTCAGTGCATTCCGTAAATTAAAAGAAAGATTGGGCTTTGACAGGGTAAGATTGGCTATATCCGCAGCAGCCCCTATTTCTCCCGATGTTTTGCAATACTACCATAGTATTGGTATTCCCCTGAGGGAAATCTACGGCCAAACAGAGGATTGTGGTCCAACCAGTGTCCACCTGGGAGATGACATAAAGATCGGTACTGTGGGGCAGGCTGTCCCGGGTGTGCAGATTAAGATTGCCGAGGATGGTGAAATACTGGTCAAAGGACCCAATGTGTTTCAGGGTTATTTCAAAAATCCTGAGGCTACCCATGAGACATTAATAGATGGCTGGCTGCACTCAGGAGATGTGGGGGAGCTAGATGAAAAGGGGTATCTGCGGATCACCGACAGGAAAAAGGATTTGATAATTACAGCAGGGGGTAAAAATATTGCCCCTCAGAATATTGAAAACCAGCTTAAATTCAGTCCCTACATCAATGATGCCATAGTGATCGGGGATGGAAGAAAATACCTGACGGCTTTAATTATGATCGATGAGGACAATGTTGTGAAATATGCCCAGGACAACCGCATCCCCTTTACAACCTATTCTGATCTGTCAAAAAATACAGAGATTAAGCGGTTGATCACCACGGAGGTGGAAAAGGTAAACAAGACCATGGCCAGTGTTGAAACCATAAAGAAGTTTACCATATTTGACAGGAGACTGGACCAGGAAGGCGGAGAATTAACTCCCACTATGAAGGTCAAACGGAAATATATCAATGAGATGTACAAGGAGATAATAGAGTCTATGTACTAGTGGAATGTCCCTTTAATACCTTTACTATGAATTACTATAAATATTCCCTCCCCCTTGATGGGGGAGGGTTAGGGTGGGGGTGAAGAATCGCTATGTTGCCCCCTCCCCTTAATCCCCTCCCACCAAGGGAGGGGAGACATTTTTGGTAAAGTTATTTATGAGTCAAAGCACTAGTAGTACGTTTCTTTATTAAGGTGTCATCTCGACCGAAGGGAGAGATCTTTTTACCTAGCCGTTATAAATAAGATTTCTCGTTTCACTCGAAATGACAGTATCCGAATGTTATTTTCGAAACACCCTCCTATGTAGAAGGTAAAATTGAAGGATAAGGAATCCATTTTGATAGTCGATGACGAAGAAGAATTCAGAGAGTCCCTGAAGGCGATACTCAAGGATCGTTATCAGGTATTCACTGCCGAGAGCAACCAAACAGCCCTGAATATCATCGAAGGCAATAAAATTAATGTAGTACTCATCAGTTTCGATACATCTAACGCCGAAGGAGTGAACTTTGTCAGAAGGGTAAAGGAGATTAACGGAGAGGTCGATGTAGTTCTGGTTTCGTATCTTGGCATCTTAAGGAGTCTACCAGGGTATTTAAGGTTGGGAGCCAGTCTCTGTATAGCAAAACCAACCGAAGAGGTCCATTTCATTTCCTTTCTGACAGAGGTTCTAGTCAAACAGAGATTCCAGAAAGAAATAGAGCACGTCCGTTCAGAGGCCAAAGAACGCCATCGTTTTGGACAGATTATCAGCAAAGACAGAAAGATGAGAGAGATATTTGACATTATTAAGGAGGTGACGTCTACCTCAACCAGTGTCTTGATTACGGGAGAGAGTGGAACAGGAAAAGAACTGGTCGCCAGGGCAATACACTATCAGGGCAACAGAAAGGATAGCCCATTTGTGGTGGTGAACTGCGGCGCCATACCTTCAGAACTCATGGAGAGTGAACTTTTTGGTTACGAGAAAGGGGCATTTACAGGTGCACATGGCCCGCACCCTGGGAAAGTTTGAACATTCCAACGGTGGCACCCTGTTTCTTGACGAGGTATCTGCACTACGTTTAGACCTTCAATCGAAATTGCTCCGAGTTTTACAGGATAAACAGATTCAAAGGATTGGAAGTAACAAAACCGTCACCCTGGATGTAAGGGTAATCGCTGCCACAAATATAGATTTAGAAAAGGAGGTTCGGGGAAATAGATTTCGAAGTGACCTTTACTTTCGCCTCAATGTTGTACCCATCCATCTGCCGCCATTGAGGAAGCGTAAAAATGACATTCCGTTGTTGGCACAGTTCTTTCTTGAAACTTACAACAAGCACCATAATAAGAAGATCGAAGGATTTTCACCTAATGCCTTTGCGACCCTTTGTAAATACTCCTGGCCTGGAAATGTTCGAGAGCTCCAGAATCTAGTTGAAAGGCTGGTTGTCCTTTCCAGACAGGATAGGTTAATAACATTGAGCAATCTCCCAATAGAACTGTTTATGGATGGGAAACAAAATGGACAAGAAGTGGAAGAAATAAGAGACGATGAATTAGGGCTAACGAAGATCAAAGAAGGGTTTGAGAAGCGATTCATCCTTCAGACATTAGAAAAGACGAACTGGAACCAAACTGAAGCCGCAAAGATACTTAAAATACACCGAAACACCCTTGTGAAGAAGTTAACCCGTCTAAAGATTAGGGACAAAGTTCAATCCAAAAATGGAGATAAATAAAATTGTCTATTTCAACTTGCACACGAAAGTAGCCAATTAGGGTCTTTTTTGCTCCCAAAGATGTGCAATAAGCCTGCTATTTAATCTCTTACCCTTTTCATAAATGTCTTATTATTGAATAATAGGTTCTTTATATATAAAAAGTTGGCTTGTAAAAAGTAAGCCATGTCAATATGTTAGAATAAATTTTGCAACAATTATTTATCGCTTAGATTGAAAAAATGGAAGTTGGTACAGTTTTTGTATAAATTATTGTAGGATGTTTAGTTGAAGAAGAGGCTGGCTTTAACTATACCCGGGGATTAAATTCCTGAACGAAGCTACTTAAATAGTTCACCCTGAAAAATGAAAAATTTCCTTTGGAGCAAACATCTTATAACAGTTTACAGGGGGCAGTTATCAGCATTCAGCAATTATTTTCCAAAACTTCCTCTGTTTTATTCCAGCAGTTGGTATAACTTATGTAATCCATCCTGATCCCTGTTCACTGATCCCTGCAAACTGCTTGTAGCGAGTCATAGATGGGTCAAAAAACCTGAACCAGAGAGAGGAAAAGGGAATTTTTCAGTGTGAACTTAATAGACTTCGTTAATTTTGGAGTTGTTGGATTACAACTCAAATAAACACCGTAAAAGGAGGTAGGCAATGGTCAAGATACCGGAAGGTAAGATTTATCATGTTCCTGAAGATCTTGAGGAGGCTTTGGAGGAGATTGATTTAGATATCAGTCCGAGGCACATGGGGGAGCGGATAAGGAAGGATGATTTTTATGTTGAGTATGGAGGTCCCAAGTGGTTTGGCAGCATCTTTATGCTTCTAGAGGTTACTCCGAATGAAGATGAGGTGAGGGACAACGTCATTCAGATAATAGGTCCTGATATAGATGAGACTCCGGAGGGATCTTCTTTTCCCATAGGAATGCAGTTCAAGATATGGGGGAGTGAGATACAGCCGGACTATGATGAGTTCTTCATGAGGGCGATGTGTGACAACCTGGAGGGGATGGAAGGGCTCATGGGAGTCAACACCAGGCATACCTGGTGGATGAGAGTAGCCAAGAGAGTAGCAGACAGGTTTACCCTTCGCAAAATGTGTCAGGCAGTAATAGCCCTTACCAAGTCAGCCTATCCCATTGCAGAGAAGATGGAGGCGAGAATCATAGTAGGGGCTCCTGAAGTAGGTGGCCCAGAGTTAATCCAGCAGGTTTTAGAAGAGGAGATCAAGCCCAAGTGGGATTTAAGCGACAGTCGTCGTTTGGGTATAGAGGATGACGACGTGGACAACTTTTTCAGTTGTACACTATGTCAGGGATTTGCCCCGAACCATGTATGCATACTTACCCCTGAGAGAATGCCGTTCTGTGGTATCATATCATACAAAGGTGCTCAGATTGCCATGGAGATAGACCCGCATGGTTACATAGACGAGCTACCCAAGGGAGAGCCCATCAGCAAGGCATCCGGTCAGTATCAGGCCATCAACGAGTACATGTATGAGAAGACCAACCGTACCATCAAGCGTTTAAATCTTTACAGCACAATCAAATATCCGATGACCTCGTGAGGGTGATTCGAGATATTAGTATTTTATATCCCTCAGGTTGACGGGATAGGACTTGTAGACAGGACATACAAAGGAGAGACACCACTAGGAGAAGGACTAACCTTTTCGAAGATGGCAGCCGAGGCATGCGGAGGAGTACAGGGGCATGGGTACATGGGAGCTGCGATACCTTTTGTAAGAGAGAAGACCTTTCAGCGAGGAGATGGTGGTTGGGAGAGGATAGTATGGATACATGAGAGCTTAAAGAAACAGGTAGCCGATGCTATACCGGAGGAGCTTTATGACAAGATAGCCACAGAGATAGACAGTCCGAAGGCAGCGGATTTAGAGGCATTTCTTCGGGATAAGGGGCATCCTGTTGTAGAGAAGTACTGGAAGAGTGGTAAGCCGGTGCCTTTAGAAGTACCTGCACCTACTCAGGATTGGCCTGAAGACGTTGGCAAGTAGAAGGTACAAAGTAGAGCAAAACATAGAAGGATACCCTCACCTGAAGGTGGGGGTATCCTTTATTTATCCCTGAAAGATTCAGTCAGGGGTTTATGGTGAAGTATTTAAGTTGAAAGCCGTGGATTGAGTAATCCGCAATGCTGATGGATCTTGAGCAAGAAGTATTGGACATCTTTATAACCGTAAGCCATGCAGAATAGCCGTTTTATCTTGTTGTTGATACCTTCCGAGATAGCAGTAGTGATTTTAAAGATGAAGTAGTTGAGGACATAGTGTCTTTTTCTAAAAAACCGGTTCTACGAATGCAGGTATTTGAGTTCAACTTTTTTACGAAAGAACCAGAAATTTTTACTAACAACCGCTGTATATAATAAGCCACTGGAACTAACTATTCGAAAATGGGGATGGGGAGACGAGCGCAAACGAACTGTTTTTATTCCAGCTTTTGGAGCTCAATTTATAAAAGCAAATTTTCCAGAAATTGATTTTCTTGAATATCCATCTTGGGATGAATATAAAAAAGCATTGTCCGTTGGATATTATAGTATAGTAGGCATAAGCTTTTATGTTTTTAAAGCACCAGTAGCCTTTGAAATGGCCAAAGTTGCTCGTGAATATGGAGTCAAAGAGGTCTGGGCTGGTGGGTATGGAACAATACTTCCTGATCTTGATAAACATTTTGATCGGGTATTCAAGGGTTATGGAGAAGACGCCCTGAGTATGGCCTTATATGACAAACCAATTAATCAGATAAAGCATCCAGTTCTTATTGCCAGGAGTAGTATGGCACCTTTCGGAGAAAAGACAGGGTATCTGTTCGTTATAAGAGGATGTAACTTAGGATGTCAATATTGTTGTACCCCTTTTTTTACTCCTGATAAACTTTATATACCACTTTCAGAAATTCAAAGAGTACTTGATGAGTATAAAGATCAAGGAGTCGATGTGGTTTCTATTATGGACGATAACCTTTTCTTAGATGAAGAACACGTTCGGAAAACCATCAATCTTT
>Ga0210049_1001454_pt1 | contig 22170 bp, 21 predicted proteins | sample CryGeyCG2014_300_2_FD_183964 | JGI IMG/M metagenome (GOLD analysis project Ga0210049, IMG submission 183964) | Groundwater microbial communities from aquifer - Crystal Geyser CG06_land_8/20/14_3.00 (SPAdes) (version 2) | ecosystem: Environmental > Aquatic > Deep subsurface > Groundwater | place... | reverse complement strand
GCATTGGTAGCCTGTATGAGAAAAATTCTCCTGGTAGCCCATCAAATCTATGTAAATAAGTCAGAATACAAACTGCTTTACATAGATAACAAAAATCTATGTTTACCCTCTTGACACGGATCGTAGTATCTTTAATGAGGCAATTCGATCTATTGACTAAATAAAAAATGCTGTTAAAATTCAATCCGTAAATTTAAAATGAAAATCGGGATAACGTACAATCTTAAAAAAAGCGACAGCGATAGAGAAGCCGAGTTTGACAGGCCTGAAACTATCGATATGGTCAAGAAATCTCTTGAGAATAGAGGATACAAAGTAAAACTATATGAAGCATCTTCACCTCTCCTTTTCTATTCACTTGCACTTGATAGGCCTCAATTTGTATTTAACATTGCCGAAGGAAAAAATGGCTCTCACAGAGAAGCTTTTGTTCCCGCACTGCTTGATGAATTAAAACTCCCTTATACGGGCTCTAATGTCTTGTCTCTTGCAATATCAATGGATAAGATAATGACTAAAGAAGTGCTTAAGCTTGCAAATGTGCCAACCCCGAACTATAAAGTTGTGCGACCAAATGGACATCTAAGTTTTGAAGGATTAAAATTCCCTATAATCGTGAAGCCTCCATTTGAAGGTTCAAGCATGGGGATCACATCGAAATCGGTCTGCTATAATGAAGAACAGGCAAAAATTGACATTTATAAAACATTTCAGAAATTTAAAAGGCCAGTGCTTGTGGAGGAGTTCATCGAGGGTGCCGAGATAACAGTTGGAGTAATGGGGAATTTCCCACCAAAAGCACTTCCGCCAATGGAAATTGACTTCTCCTCTCTTACAAAGAGAGAATTGAGGGCATCGGCCTGGGGAATCCAGACTTACAAATTTAAAACAGACTACTCAACAAAAGCAAACTATTGCCTGCCTGCAAGAATGCCTGAAGAAATGCTTTCAAACATATCAAAAATATGTGAAGATGCTTTCATTGCATTAAGGAATAGCGATATTGCAAGGTTTGACCTGAGGGTTGATAAAGAAGGCAACCTATTCATCCTCGAGGTAAATCCATTGCCAGGGCTTGATCCTGAACATTCAGACTTCCCAAGAATCTACAGGTTAATGGGAAAAACTTATGAAGATCTTATTAACGATATCCTGAATTTCGCAATTGAAAGATATAAAATTGAAAATAAAACGGAAACAGAAAATAATCATAATAACTGATTAAATTTATCCCCAAAATAAAAATGTGGGAGCCTTAAGGCTCCCACATAATAAATCATAAATATTAACTTCAACTTTCTTTCTTGTAGGGGATACCATCTGCAGCAGGGCCAACCGCCTTACCGACAACACCGACCAGGGCACCTATTGTAAGGAAATAAGGAAGCGCACTATAAAATCCGGAAGGAATTTGCGATGCGATACCCCTTGCGGTTGCCTGTAGAATAAACTGCAAAACCTGTGCAGAGGCAAATAAGAAGGCGGCTAGCATTGCACCAAAAGGAGTCCATTTTCCGAAAATCATTGCAGCAAGTGCTATGAATCCTTTACCTCCAGCTACTCCAGTGTTATTGAAAGAAGCCATTGTTCCAAGCGAAAGTGCTGCTCCACCTATTGCAGCAAAGACAGATCCCATTATAACCGCAAACCATTTGATCTTAAATACATTTACTCCGAGTGTTTCTGCTGCAGTTGGGTTTTCACCAACTGATCTAATTCTTAAGCCAAGTACGGTATGATATAGAAGGAAGTGCAACCCACCGGTTAAAAGTAATGAAAGCCATACGAATATAGTCAGTCTTGAAAATGCACCAAGAACTGGAATCTTTGAAAGAAAAGTCAAACTTATTCTGTTTGCTGCAGAACCAAAATATGGTACAGACGGCGAGTAACCGGTTGTTTTAAATATTAATTCAAGGAAATATGTAATAATGCCGAGTGATACAACATTAATAGCAACTCCAGAAACTATCTGGTCTCCTGCCCATTTGACAGTTATATAGGCATGGAATGCACCAACTACTATACCAATTCCGATTCCCCATAAAAGTCCGACCCATTGATTTTTGGCAACGGCTGATCCCCATACGCCGAAAAAGGCTGAAAATCTCATTATTCCTTCGAGAGCAATATTTACAACGCCTGAGCTTTCTGAAATAACTCCACCAAGTGATGCAAGAAGAATCGGCGCAGCAAAGTCAAGCATCATAGCAATTGCAAGGTTTAAAAGCTGCATGTTATTCGACACTTCCTTCAGTGACAGAAGACTTCTTAGCTTTAGCCAACTTTAACAATAGATATCTTACGAGCTCATGAAGCGCTATAAATGCTACTATTAATCCTTCAATAATCTGAGGAAAGGTTTTTGGAATTCTTGCAATCTGAACTGAAGTAGCACCTGTCCTGAGGGCACCTATTAATATACCCGAAAGGAATATTCCAAGTGGTTCATTCTGCCCGATAAGGGCAACGGCAATTCCATCGAACCCATAACCTCCTTCAAAAACAGGCGGAAACTGAGACAGGATACCTAACACAATAAAGGACCCACCAAGAGCTGCTACTGCACCTGATAGAAACATTATCTGCATAATTCTTTTTGATGTGTTTACTCCTGATACCTTTGGTGCTTCCATGTTGTATATTGCAGTATGACCCATGGCACGGGCTTCATAACCAAATGTTGTCCTGTAAAGTAAAAACCATATGAGAAATGAAACAGCAATCATAATGAATATACTTATATTCAGACGTGTATTGCTCAGTATTATAGGAAGTTTTGCAGTCGGTGATATATACGGAGTCCCGGAAACACCTGTCTCAACTTTAGCAGCCATAGGGCCTCCAGTAGGCACTAGCCATCCCTGTATAAGATAAAATGCTATCCAGTTGAGCATGATTGTCACAATAACTTCGTGTATTCCTCTTTTTGCCTTAAGATAACCCGCAATAAGCCCCCAGAAACCTCCAAAAAGCATTACCATGATAAGAATAATAGGAATGTGGATTATTGAGGGTAGGCCTGCAAAAGGCTTTGAGTATCCGAAAAAGGCTGCGACTACTGCTCCAACATAAAATTGCCCTTCTGCACCTATACTGAATAATCCTCCCTTTGCTGCAATTGCAAAAGAAAGACCTGTTGCAATAAACATTGAAGATGAAAGAAGCAACTCTGCAAAACTGCTTCTCCAGTAGGGGCCTGGAATTAATCCAGAGGCATTAAAAAGTAACCTATAGGCAAGGAACGGGTTTCTTCCGGTAGATTGTATAAAAATACCACCAACAATAAGAGCAAGAAAAATTGAAACTAAAGGAACAAGAAGGTTTATCCACCAGTATTTTTCTCGTCTTCTATTCATAAATAGCCTGTAAAAGAATTCTTTCATTATTGCACCCTCTCCTTCCTCTTAAGTCCAAGCATCATAAGTCCGAGTTCCTCTTCTGTGGTTTCTTCGGGTGTTACCTCTCCTACAATTTCCCCATTGTAAAGAACGAGTATCCTGTCTGAAAGGCCCATAATTTCAGAAAGTTCAAGAGAAATCAAAAGTATGCCGATACCTTTTTTCTTCTCTTCAACCAGCATCTTGTATACAAATTCGGTTGCACCTATGTCAAGCCCTCTTGTTGGTTGCGAAGCAAGCAGAAAATTATGCTTCAATGACATTTCTTTAGCAAGTATGATTTTCTGCTGATTCCCACCTGAAAAACTTTCAGCCTTTGAATAGATGTCGGGTGGTCTTACATCAAATTCCTGCAGCTTTTTTGTAGCAAAAGCATCTATTTCCTTATCATTTAAAATACCTCTATTAGAAAACGGGTAAAGCGTATGCTGACCCATTATTATATTCTCTCTTGCCCTGAAAGGAAGCACAAGACCTCTTCTCTTTCTGTCTTCTGGAATGTAAGACATGCCCCTGGTTCGCATGTTATAAGGAGTTATAAGTTTTATTTCCTTGCCATTAATGCTAATCTTCCCTGAAGTAGGTTTCAAGAAACCTAAAATTGCGTTAACAAGTTCGGCCTGGCCATTACCTTCAACACCTGCTATACCAACGATTTCTCGCGCATGGACGCTAAATGAAACTCCTTTCAGTCCAAGTATACCCTTTGTATTCTTTACATTGAGATTAGAAACAGAAAAAACTTCATCACCTGCTTTAACATTTGCTTTAGGCAGCTCAAGTACAACATCACGTCCAACCATCATTCTTGCAAGCTCTCTTTCGTTGGTTTCTGATTTATTTACGATTCCCTGGAGCTCACCTCTCCTCATTACTCCAATCCTATCGGCGATTTCCATGACTTCATTGAGTTTATGAGAAATAAAAATAATTGTCTTTCCATCTTGTTTAAGGGCATTCAAGGTTTTAAAAAGTTCAGATGTCTCTTCGGGAGTTAAGACCGCTGTTGGTTCATCGAAAATAAGTATTTCCGCGCCTCTCCTCAAAATTTTTAAAATCTCAACCCTCTGCTGAATTCCCACGGGTAGGTTTTCCACTTTCTCGGTGGGATCAATTTTAAGTCCGAACTTATCAGAAATTTCCCTTACTTCACTTATGGCCCTTAAATAATCAAATACAAATCCCTTATGAGGCTCATCCCCAAGAACAATATTTTGTGTAACAGTAAACCTTGGTATTAACATAAACTCTTGATGGACCATGCCTATTTTTAGTTTTATTGAATCCTGAGGAGTTTTTATATCTTCCTTTTTACCGAAAACATATATTTCACCAGAATTTGGAGTATAAAGTCCGTAAACAATCTTCATAAGGGTTGATTTTCCCGCGCCATTCTCTCCGACGAGAGCAAAAATTTCGCCTTTTTCAATTGAAAGAGTAACTTTATCATTAGCAAGGACATTCGGGAATTGTTTTACAATATTTCTTACACCGAGCGCTTCCATTTGACCTCTCCAATATAAAAATATGGGTGGGATTTTGTCCCACCCATAGAAATTTTAATCTTTAGAATGATGCTGGAGGAGTCCAGCTATCAACGTTCTTCGGATCCTCTGGAACAGTAATAGTTCCATTAATAATCATTGTTCTCAGATTCTCAATCTTAGTAATCTGGTCTTGCGTAAGAACATCAGCTACGTGGTCTGGCGCATAGCCAACACCACCATCTTTAAGTGAAAGGGTTATGGCTCCACTCTGGAATGCGTTGTTAACAACACTCTTTATTGCGTCATAAGTTGCAAGGTCAACGTGCTTAATAGACGAAGTTAATGTTCTGTCAGGACAGAGATTAGGATCAAGGCCCATATCCACATCTACACCGATACCCCAGTATGGTGCGCCTTTTTCACAGATTGCTTGGAACATACCATTACCAGTTGCACCAGCAGCATGGAATATAACATCTGCACCAAGTCCGATCTGTGCATCGGTTGCGGTCTTACCAAGAGAAGGATCGGTAAAGCTATTTGTATACTGCCCATAGATCGTTGCAGTTGGGTTTGTGGTCTTTACACCAGCTCTATAACCTGCTTCATATCTTAATACTGGAGGAATTGCCATACCACCAACATAACCTACTTTATTGGTATTTGTTACGTATCCTGCAATTGCTCCGACAAGATATCCGCATTCATTCTCTTTGAACAGATAGGAAACAACATTTGCAGGATCAATTGTGTTTCCGTCTGCATCAACAGGAGTAGCATCAATCAACATGAATTTCGTGTCAGGATATTTTAGTGCAGATTCACCAATTGCACCAGCAAGCATGAATCCAACACCGATTACAAGCTGACAATTCTGCTGTTCAACAAGATTCTGAATGTTTGGAATGTAGTCTTCTTTTGCTTTCGCTTCAAGAACAATAGGTTCAACATTGAGAGCAGTAATATTCATGTTCTTAAGATCATCCGGAATGCTCGCAGTATACTGTGCATCAGTAATCGCGGAATATCCACCACCCTGCACATATTCTACTTTTACAGCCCAGGTTTCGAGCCCACGAAGTGCAGAATCATTGAATGATCTATCGCCTCTTCCACCAACATCTGTTACAAGTCCGACCTTAATCTTCGTTACTACAGGTGGAGCTGTTTTACAACCTGCAAAAACCGTCACTGCAAGCCCAACCACTAAAAGCAAGACTAACAACTTTTTCATTTCCTTCCTCCTTTCCCAAAAAATGGGATTTTATTAATTATACAACTATTGTACTTATTGTCAAACAAACAAGTCAATAATCAAAATTAATTATACCAAAATAAAAATTTTTAAAAACAAATTCTCCTAAACTCAAGCAATTTCTCGAACTAGAAAAACTTTAAATAACTCCTGAACCTCCTTCTTAAAGTTTCCGCTTACAACAATATGATGGTTCCCTAGAGGCTTTTTATAAAAGTAATCTGCATACTTTTTGGCTATTCTGACTTTTAGCTGCGTCCTGCACCTTGACAAGGAAAACTCTGCTCCAATTTCTTCTCCCTCAACCACAAAACCTTCATCAAGATTTTTTCCGCCAATTCTCAGGATTGTAGCTGGTCCATGAGGAAAAAATCCCTCGATTCCAACGCCCTTATCTGTCTCAAAATGGGTACGAAGATTGTATCCATCTACAGCACTCAAACCTATTGTGCAATGAGCCAGTGTAACAAAAAGACTATCTTCTTTTTCTTCTATATAAGAAACATTTGCCATGAATGGAGTCTTTGTGGAAACTTTCCTTAAAAGAATCATGGAAATAGTTGAAGGAAGATCTCCCTCACATCCTGCAACAAAACCCTCATCAGTTAATTTAGATAGTGCAATACATCCAGTCGTATCGAGTGGCTTTATAATATCAAAGCATCTTACACTTACATAGTTAAGATTATAGTTCTTTATAATTTCCCTTAGAGAAAGATAGAACTTAAACCCTTTAGTTGCCTCTTCTAAATCAATATTGAAAACATTTTTTGCGTTATTAATCAACTCAAAAGCAAGTGCCTTTGCCTCTACTTCACTTACATTCTTAAAATTTTCTATTGCCTCTTCGATTGGGATATAAATTACATTAATTTTAAATTTTTCTCTATAAAGCTCCAGCGGGTATTGACTTGCGATAAGCCAATCAGAAGGTTTTCCTATCAAGCCGATTTTTTCTTCAATTGGGTTGAATGGTTTCAGAATTTCTTCCCTTGTGATTCTGTTAACATCAATCAAAGTTCCCTTCAGCCCTTCTCTATTTAAGAAAGAAAGTATTTCAATAGATGCAGGAAGCGAGTTGTTAAATTCATTGTACATCAAAATATATGGAGGTTTGTACTCTTTATAAACCGACTTGAATTGGTTTTCAACACCTCCGGTTGCAATAACAAAAAGAGGAATGTCAAAAGTTTTTTCCTCGGTTACAATTTCGAAATCAGGTATTCTTTCTTTTAAAGCCTCTTCAAACTCTTTTACAATAGGGCTTTTCGTTTCGTCTGATCTTAACCCGATAATTTTTACCCTCATCAATGCTCCTTCTCAGGAAAAAATTACAAAAAAACTCCTTTATTTTTATGCATCTGGTTTATTTCTACCAAAAAACCTTCTTATAAGGCCTTTTGGTTCGGTCTTATTTTGTTCAAATTCTTCTCTCTCTGGTAGTTTTTCTTCTATCCGTTTAATGATTCCTAAAACAACAAGTCCATAGGCTATCCCTGCAACGTCGAAGATATTCATATTGAGTTTAAGCGCTGTTTGTCTTATTGTGTTCCCTGTCCTTAAAATATTAAGAACTTCCCAGTGAGTTCTATTTAAACTAATTTCGTCAGGTATATCCTCTAAAGAAAGCTCAAAGGAAGAATCAACTGACGAAATTTTGTCTTTTATCTTGTTCCATTCATCAAGTTTCGATGTGGAAAGTATCAGAAGGTCCTGCACTGATTTATAAATTGATTTTTCTATCTGGCTAATATCTTTCGGGATAAACTTAAAGTTGCCGTCTTTCAAAATAAGTAACTCTATTACCGCAGGTTCACCTTTTAAATCCTCTGTTTCTGCGTTTTTTACCTGTCCTTTTTCAAAATAAATCTTGCCTGAAGTCTTGCCTAAAGGGGTTTCCCCCGAAAGAATAAGTTCACCTGTTTTCTCTCCAAGGGAAACCATTTGAAGCAGGTCTTCAATTGAAAGGTCCTTTAAGCCACCTTCAAGCATATCAGAAGAAAAGCCTTGCTAATTCTAAATACTTTGTGTCTGCTATATTAATTTTATAAGCAGAATCTTCAAGTGGGGTAAAGACAACTTCACTGTTTTTAATACCGACTATCCCATTGAATTTGCCCATAGCAGCATATTCTACTGCCATAATACCAAGCCTTGTAGCAAGAATTCTATCTTCAACGACAGGCACGCCACCTCTCTGTATGTAGCCAAGAACTGTAGTTCTTGCCTTTATATTGGTCATCTTTTCGAGGTTCTCGGCAATATAATAACCTATCCTTCTCTTCCCACTTACTGGGTGCCCAAATTCATCCTTCTCCAAACTTTTCTCGATTTCTTCGTTAAGGGGTGTTCCCTCTGAAACTATAATAATGCTGAAATTCTTTCCTTCATTTTTTCTATTTTCGACATGCCTTGCAATATTCTCGAGACTGTAAGGTACTTCAGGGATAACTATATAGTCTGCACCGCCTGCAAGCCCTCCAAACAAAGCAAGCCATCCTGTTTCTCTCCCCATTGTTTCAACAATCATTAATCTATGATGAGCAGAAGTAGTTGCATGAAGGTTGTCAAGCGCGTTACTAATAGTATTTACTGCAGAGTAAAATCCCACTGAAAAATCTGTGCCATATACATCATTATCAATTGTTTTAGGAATAATAATCGAGGGTATCCCCTCGTCCGAAAGTTTTTTGGCAATTACTACAGTATCTCTATCGCCAATCAACATAAGGAGTGTTAGAGAATTTTTCTTAAAGTTTTCCTTTATAAGCCCGGTATATTTAGGGTCTTTAAAGGGATTTACCCTTGATATGCCAAGAATTGAACCTCCTTCATTTAAAATGCCTGAAACAGCCTGCTTTGTCATTATTTTTACATCGTTATGTATAAGACCCTCGAAGCCATCGGAAAAACCGAGGATTTCAAACTCTCTTTCAAAAGAGGCCCTTGAAATAGCTCTTATCGCAGTATTTATACCGGGAGCATCTCCACCGTCGCACAAAATTCCAAATCTTTTCATATTAACCTCCTAAAATTCAGTTATGCTTGTAAAAGTAAAGTCCTTTATCCTGACATAAGGAACAGTTATCGAAGAAGAATCATACATGACTCTCTTCTCTTTGCTTAACTCAATGCAGTTATTGAGTGCAGTAATAATGCTCTCAGTAAAACGCATATTCTTAACTGGTTTTGTTATTTTGCCGTTTTCAACGAGGAAAAGACCATCCCTCGTCATTCCTATTATAACAGCCCTTCTCGGATCCATTGGATTAGTATACCAAAACCTGTGTACATATAATCCATGTTCAACATGAGATATAATTTCATCTTTTGATAAATCGCCGCCTTTCATTATGATATTCATTGGATAAGGGCTAAAAGAACTTGGTTGAGGTAAAGAATGACCTGTTGACTCTTTCCCATTCTTGTAAGCTGTAAGTGTGTCATAAACAACATCTTTTGCAACACCGTTCTCAAAGAAAACAACCTTTTTCTTGGATACTCCTTCAAAGTCAAATGGCATAGGGATAGTTTCAGGTGAAAGACCGTCATCATAAATTGTAATATTATCTCCGAGTATTTTCTTTCCAAAATTACCAGCAAGGAAACTTGTTCCTTCTTCAACTGCCCTTGCATTAAGAGCAAGGTAAGAAAGACTGCTAATAAATTCGGCGAATGCATATGGGGAAAGGATAACTTCGTATTTTCCAGGCTCTACTGCTATGGGATTTTTGCCCATCTCTGCAATGCCTATGCTTTCTTCTATCACAGAATTAACCGAAATATCATCGACATTGGTAGAAGTTTCAATTGAATATCCGCTTGAAGTGTCACCCAAAATTACACTCTTAAGAGATGCAACAGTCAGGGAACAAAATCTTGATATTCCAAGCGAGTTTAAAACACCAATTTGCATTAAATCTATTACAAAAGTGCCGTTTGCGTTAAGGCCTTTTTCTTTTGACTTATCACAAATTTTCTTTACATATTCAGCTCGCATATCAGGCGTTACTTCCGCTGTTTTTTCAACAAAGAAGTCTTTCTCGGGAGCTTCTTCAGGCTTTGCAAAAGAAACAAAACTAGGGTTTTCCTCTTGAAGCTTTGCAATTTCAACAGCCCTTTTTACAGTATTTTTAATTGCTTCATCAGAAAAATCGTTTACAGACGCACTGCCTATTTTCTTTCCAAAGGCAACCCTCAGGGATAGATTATAATTATTCTCACCTACATTTCTATGAATGTGGTTATTTGCAAATCCAGTTAAGTAAGATTTACCACCGTATAAGATAGCTTCTGTCTGATCTCCTTCGGAAAAGGAAACTGACTTTTTTAATATTGTTTGAATTTGGTCTCTTGTCATCATCTTAGCACCCCCACCTGAACATTTCTAAATCTTCCGTAGGAAGCGCCATGACTTACCTGCATCACCTGCATAGGCTCGCCCTTCCCACAATTTGGAAGTCCCCAAATATGGTAGTAATCCTTGTTCCCTATGCCATCGCAATTTCTCCAGAACTCATAAGTTATGCCTGAATACGTCGGGTTCTTTACCATATCCTGTAATTTTCCGTTTCGTATCTCCCAGCCTATTTCGGTACCAAACTGAAAGTTCAACCTTTTCTGATCAATACTCCAGCTCTTGTTGGTTGCCATAAGAACTCCGTTATCAATTCCTGAAACAAGTTCTTCAAAAGCTTTATCCCCTGGCTCTAAGTTAATACTCGTCATCCTTATAATCGGTGCTCTGTTCCAGCTCTCGGCTCTCATGGCACCCATTGGTTCAAGTCTCAACTTTTTGGAAGTCTCTCTTGAATTTAAATAACCAACAAACTCACCGTTCTTTACAAGATAAATCTTTTTTGCCTTTATTCCTTCGTCATCGTAAGCAAACCCTCCTATTGCAAAAGGAGCTGTTGCATCTGCAACAATATTCACGATATCAGAACCATATTTAAATTTGCCTAGCTTGTCTGGGGTTAAAAATGAAGTCCCCGCAAATGATGCCTCCTCTCCAAGAACTCTGTCGAGTTCGGTAGGATGGCCACAGGATTCATGAATCTGCAAAGCAAGCTGGGAACTTTCAAGAATAATATCCATTTTTCCTGAAGGACAAGGTTTTGCGCTGAGAAGTTGAATTGCTTCATTGGCAATTCTCCAAGCATTTTCGAGAAGTTTTACCTCTTCAATAAATTCAAAACCTTTCCTTTGATAGTCGCCACCAAATGAAGATGGGTAACTTCTCGTCTGGACATCTTTACCATCTGTTGCAATCGCTGAAATTCCTGCATTGCTTATCACTCTTTCAAGTTCTAAATAGGCACCTTCAGAAGATGCAAAAGTTTTCCATTCCTTTGAGAAATACATGCCTCCTCTTCTCAAGATAATCCCCTGTAAATTCATCAATTTGTCTGCATCAAGAAGAATTGAGATTTTTTTAGTTATAGGAACAGAAAATGGATCAATCTTTACTTGCTCTTCAACCCTATCCTGATAAATCTCGATTTTACTTAATGTTACATCCTCTATCTTTGTCTTCGCACTTGCTTTAGCAATATCCACCGCCTCTTCTGCAACTCTTGATATCTCTTCATCAGTTAAAACAAAAGACGAAGAAAATCCCCATGCACCATCTGCAATAACCCTAATGCCAAACCCCTTTGAGCTAGAGCTTTTAATTCCATCCACTGAGCCATTTTTCGTTGAAATTTCTTCTTCAGTTCTGTCAATTACCCTCACATCAGCGTAAGAGACACCAAATTTCTTCGCAACCATGAGGGCCTCTTCTATTATTCTCTGCACAAAGTCTCCTTATGAATGTGTATATTATAACATCAAAAAACTTTATTGAAATTATTTGCCAATGCAAAACCGTGAAAAGATTGTTTGAAGAACATCTTCGCCCACTTCTTCCCCTGTGAGACTTCCGAGTTCAGAAATTATATCCCTCAATTCTTCTGCAATTAGCTCATCATTTCCACTCCCACCGAGAGCGAGCGAGCCGTTCAGATGTGAAAGAATGTTTTCAAAGATTTCTTTCTCGCGCTCAGTGGTTACAAATGCAGATTCAAAATCTGATGGAAGTATATGCTCAAGAATCTTGTTTTCGAGTTCTTCGACTCCTTGCCTTTTCAGTGCGGAAATTTCCATAATTTTATCGTTTTTGAAAATCTCTTTCAACTTTACTATATCAAGCTCTACGGGAAGATCCGTTTTGTTTACAACAATTATCCTTTCCTTACTTTCTGTAAGTTCTGCAAGGCGTTGATCTTCCAGAGACAATGTTTCACTTGCGTCGAATACGAAAAGTACAAGGTCGCTTTCTTCAATAGCCCTCACGGTTCGCTCTGCTCCTAAAAGTTCAATCACATCACCAGTTTCCAGTAATCCTGCAGTATCAATAAGTCTTACGGGAACACCAAAGAAATCTATCACTTCTTCCACCGTGTCTCTTGTGGTACCTGGAATTTCGCTCACTATCGCTCTGTCAAATTTGAGAAGAACATTAAGAAGAGTAGATTTACCTACATTTGGCTTCCCCGCAATTACAACCCTTGCCCCGTTTTCAATCATTTTGCCTGTTTTATAGGAAGATAGGTATTTTTGAGTTTCTTCTATAAGCTCTTTAATTAGTTTTGTTATTTCTTCACTGGTCATCAGTTTGACATCAAATGGAAAATCAATAACGCCTTCGATGTGTGAAAGCAAGCTGAGAACTTTCTTCTTAAAATTAATTATCTTCTCGCTAAAAATGCCAAATAATTTTTTGGAAGCAAGCTTCAAAGCTTTGTCGGTCTTGGCCTCAATGAGCTCGATAACTGACGCTGCTTCAAGCAAATCCATTTTCCCATTGATGAACGCTCTTTTTGTAAATTCACCCTTTTCTGCAAGGCGGACACCTTTTGCAAGAATAAAACCTAAGATAAGGTCAAGATTTTTGATGCCACCATGCATTTGAAGTTCTACAACGTCCTCTCCCGTGTAAGAGTGCGGGGCTTTGAAAAATAGGACAATGCAAGTATCAATTTTATCACTTGTTTCGGGATCGAAAACATATCCAGTGTACACCGTATTTGGCTCCGATATTTTTACAGATAAAATGCTTTGAGCGATCCTCAAAGCATCGTTTCCTGAAATCCTTATAATACCTATTCCCCCGAAACCTCTCGGGGTGGAAATTGCAGCGATAGTATCACTCATAGCTTAAAGGGGGCATATGCCCCCGATTAATTACTCCCATAAAATTTAACCATCTAAATAAATTTTTAACAGAAATATACCGTCACTATATTTCATCTCTTAACATCTACAATAACTCTTCTTCTCGGCTCTATACCGACACTTCTCGTCCAAATATCAGGATAATTACTTAGGGTGAGGTGAATGATTCTTCTTGCAGATGCAGACATCGGCCTTAGTTCAACAGGTTCTTTAAGCATTTTTGCCTTTAACGCAGCGTTTATTGCTACGGTTTTGAGCATTTCATACTGCTTCATTTTGTATCCATTTACATCAAGGATAATTGTGGGGAAATTTTCGTCAAGACGATGAGCATAAATGTTCACCACATACTGTATAGACCTTAGAACTGCGCCTTCTTTGCCTATGAAAAGGCCCGGTTCAGATAGATTTGCCAAATTAACATAATAGCCACCGAACCTTTTGCCATCTTCTATTTTGACATCTTCACCAATCTCTTTAAACATTTTTTCAAGGAATTCAGTAACCTTACTCTCTACCATCTATTTCTTCTCCTGTTTAAATCTGGGGTTCTTTTTTGTTTTTACAGGTTTTACTTCTTTTTCCTTTTTCTCCTTTGTTACTTGCGACTGTTCATGAGTTCCTATTTGCTCCGGAAGCTCCCTCTGAGGAAGCTCTTCCTCGACAATCCTCGATTTACTCTGTCCCTTAGGTTGCTCCATAGCTACTCTTATGCCTCTTAAAATAATTGTCTGTTCTCCAACCGCAATAAGAGAGAATATGATCCAGTAAATAAGAATAGAAGGTGCCCATTTTATGGCCCAAACTGCGAAGATAACTGGGAGAAAATATGTCATCATTTTTGTGTTTGAATCCATCTCTACACCAGGAAGCTGCGAAGTCTTGCTTTGCAAAAACATTGAAAGAAAAACAAGGACTGGCATTATATAGTAAGGATCAGGACTGTTTATATTGCTTAACCAAAGGAAACGTGAAGTATTGAAAGGTGCGTAATTATTCAAAGCTCCAAACAACACAAAGAGTAATGGCAATTGGACAAGAAGAGGCAAACATCCACCAAACATGCTTACATTATGCTCTTTGTAGATTCTCATAACCTCTTGGTTTGCTTTCTTAGGGTCATCCTTATACTTTTGCTGAATCTTTTTTATCTCTGGCTGGATTTTCTGCATCTTTGCAGTCGACTTAAACTGGGTTTTCGTTAACGGATGGGTAATTAGCTTTATTATAATTGTGAGAGCGATAATTGCAAATCCATAATTGGGTATTACCTTGTGGATCCCTTCAATAAGGTCTCTCATAAATTTGTAGAATTTGTTGGGAATTACTAAATCAACAATGCTATTCCGAGTAATTAGATTTTCCTTGCCGTTGCTATCCTTGTAGGTTGTCTTTATAACCATCGGGTATGATTTAGCTTCTATATACGAATAAGAAGTAATCCCAAAAGTGAATGTTGCATCTTTTCCAGCATCTATTGTGCTTGATTTAGATATAGATTGAATATTTAATTCCTGCTGGCTTCTCCAGAGTTGAAACGGTAAAAGATCCTGATGTCCATCAATAGAATCCAGCCTTACCGTAACATCGCCAATGTAATTTGATGTATTATTGGTAACTTTTACTCCAACAGTAATATTTTCCATAGGCCTTCCCCTTGCGAGAACCTGAACCACTACACCTGATTCAGTTACCTTTGGAAATGGGGAAGTTCCACAGCCTGTAAGGAAAATAACAAAAAAAGCTGCAAGCAAAGTAAATAAAAGAAGTTTCTTTTTCATATCTCCTCCTTATGGGACGGGGTTGTGTCCGCCCTTAAAAAATGGATTGCATCTTAAAACTCTTTTTACAGCAAGCCATCCACCTTTCAGCGCCCCGTATTTCTCAACTGTTTGAACTGCGTATTCAGAACATGTTGGAATATAAATGCATGTGGGCGGTTTTAGAGGAGAGATATACTTCCTGTAAAACTTCAACACATAAAGCGTTACTTTTTTCATGATATATTTATACCCTCTTCCCTTAGCATTCTTATAAAGTCATTTAAAACATCTTGCATTTTTTTGCCATTAATGCTATTACGAGCAACAAGGATATATGACTTATCAGCTGGCAAAAAAGGTTCTACTTTTAAAAAAGCTTCTCTCATTATCCTTCTTGCTCTATTTCTTTGAACTGCTCCGCCCACCTTTTTTGAGGTGACGAATCCAACTTTGTTACCCAGGGAATCTGAAATAAAAAGCACAATATAATGCCCAAAGTATTTCTTAGAGCTTTTAAAGGCCTCTTCAAATTCCTTACCCCTTAACCTTTGCCAAAGTTTCACTATAAGGTAGATTCCCCGATTTCATAAATCAAGAACTATACGGTGAGTCTTTCTCTACCTTTTGCTCTTCTTCTTGAGAGCACATTCCTTCCAGAACTTGTCTTCATCCTTGCTCTGAAACCCAAATTTTTTTTCATTTTACGCACATGCGGTCTGTATGTTATTCTCATATTATTTTAAACCTCCTGCAAAAAATTTTCACATTATTATTTTAATATACCAAAAGTTTTTTATTAGTCAATAATTTTTAAAAATAAAAATCATCTTTACTCTTTATGAAACTATTTTAACAAAAAATCAAATTATGTAAAATTTTAGCATGCACTTAGATGCATTGAAGATTTCATTCTAAAATTCTTCATACGAATGCCTCAACAGCACAAGTTTCATTTTTTAAAAATGGGTTTTAAATACTAACAACAAATCCTTTATAAATAAGCATTTTTTATTATTTCGAATCTAATGGGTCTTCTGAGTGAATTTTGGAAGTGGTAGGTATTTTTGGTCAAGGTCCCCAGATTTTGAGCCTCAAAATGCATTAAATTAGGGGCAATTAGGCCTTTACTGATACCTATCCTGCGGTACAATGCGGGTTTCTAAATTATATTTTGGAGCTTATATTTTCAAGAAATGGCTTAAAATCAAGGTTCACAACAAAAATAGCAGGCTTGGGTGACAGCCTTTTCTTTCATCAGGCAATCCTTTCCTTTAGTGAGAAAAAAGGGGTGTTAAAACAAGGCTGAACTAAATTTTGGCCTGAAGTTCATGGTTATCAGCAGTAAAAACAAATAATCTTAACTATGTATGGTATCTAATAAAATAATGTTTTCTGATATAATACCACCGTGAAAGAAAAGATGGATATAAAAGAGGAGTTATTTTTCTCAATTGTTTTGCCAGCGTACAACGAAGAAAAATACATAGAGAAAACAGTTGAAGCATTAAAGAGGCTTGATTATCCAAAAGAAAAACTTGAGGTAATCATAGTTGAGAATGGTTCAACAGATAGAACAAGGGAAGTTACAAAATCTACAATCCCCAAAGAATTTAAATTTGTTTCACTGAAAGAGGCAGGGGTTTCCAGGGCAAAAAATAAAGGAATTTCTCTTGTTTATCCTTCAAGCGACTGGGTAATATTTTTAGACGCAGATACGATTCTAAAAGGAAGCCTCTTAAGAGACCTCAACAATTATCTTAATAGTTTTGCCGACGGAGAGTTTGTAGCAGGTACAACATCAGTATTACCAGCTTCTAACCCCAAAGTTGCAAAAGAGTGGTTTAAATTTTACAATTTCGCTCACTGGCTTACCAAAACTTCTTACTCATTACAATTTGCAAGAAGAGATTTACTCAGTAAAATAAAATTTGATGAAGAACTCCAATTTGGTGAAGATACAAAATTTTTAAAAGAAATTAAAAAGCATGGAAAATTCTTTTTCTTCAAGACAGATAAGGTATTTACATCAACAAGAAGATTCGACGCTTATGGATATTTCAAATTACTTCTCATCTGGATATCCTATGCTTCAAAGCCTTACAACCTCAAGAAGTTAATAAGATATAAAGCAGTAAGATAGATTTTTTAAAAAGTTTATAAGCGAGGCAAAGCCGAGAGTAAATACATCGTAGCTCCAGAAAGAATAGGAACGCTGATATTACCGTCAACTGAAATTGGAAACACCTCAACTATAGACGCAATAAGAACACCTACAATACTTAACCAGATGGGGAGAGTTTTTGATAACCATAAAAAATAAGAGACACTGAAAGACGCAGACAAAAACCCAAGAAAACCTTCAAGCGTTTTGTCGTTTTTAAATCGCAAAATTTTTATCTTGCCGTAATTAATCCCAACAATCTTTGCCATCATATCTCCAAATACCAAAAAACCAAGGCTTGCGGCTACGATATTCTCTTTAAACAAAAGGAAAGTAAGGAATACTCCAACAAGGAAAGTCGTTATAGATGATATATTGCCCCTTTCTTTCCTTTTGTATACTCTAAACCCCTTAAAAAATTCTTTGTGAAAAAGATCCTCTAGACTTATTGATGAAACTCTTACTATATCTGCGAGAAACGAGACTGCAAGGATTGAACCTATCAATATCAGCAATCCTGATTTGCCCATAACATCATACAAAAAAAGGAAAGACATCCCTGCTGGACGAATAAATGTGCGCCATAATGGTAATTCCTCACTGCTCAGGCGAAACATTTTTAAATTTTTTAAATTCCTTACCGCTTCTATGAAGATAAAAGATATCAAGGCTAAAAGAAGAATAAGGTCTCCGAAAAACTTAACCTTGAATATCAAAATTGCTGCAATAATAGAAAGCATCGTTACAGTAAAAAAATCATCATTGTGAGTTGCAAAATGGACACAGAGGGCGTAGGTTACAATGTAAGCTGAGGTCACGAGAATATCTTTAAAAGTGAAGTTTATAATACTCACTCTCGCAATTGTAAAAAGAAATATTCCAACGGCTGCTGCGATTCCACGCCCTCCCTTAAATTGAAGATAAAATGGAAATTTATGACCACAAACTGCTGCAAGACCAGACAGATTAACAAAGAGCAAAGATGAATGAAATAGTGTACTGGCTATTGCCATTGCAAGTAATCCCTTTGTGACATCGTAAAACCCGGTTAAAATTGCGGCGCTTGTTCCTACATTTCTTTTCACATTTGCAGTGCCGGGGTTTCCGTCTCCCACCATGCGAATATCAATATTCCTTACCCATTTAGTGATAAAATAAGCTGGAAGGAAGGAGCCCAATAAATAGCCTATCAATATTGGAAGGATTATCGTAAGATATTTATCTAACATCAATTTAATCCCTTAACCTGAAAAGTGGAATTACAGAATAATCCCTCTTTGAAATCACTATAGTCCGAGGTTCTCCTTTGCATAATCAAGAAATGTCTGAGAGAAAGATGAAAACCTTGAAAGGGCCTTAAATATCGCAGCATCGTACTGAGCCTGGACTGAATCTTGAGGAGCAATACCAACAGTTGATTTATCATAATACCACTCTTTATTACCTGAGATAGAAGAGCCAAAAAACTTATCTTCTAGTCCCCATAGTGTCTTTACATCCTTTCGTCCAAGGATTGCCGCATATTTACCCAGCCACTCCGCAGATTTTACTTCTACATCGAGCGGTTTTGCCTGTGTAAGGCAGTTAATCCAATCTGAATTACTCAATGCAATCTGCTGACCCTGATACTCCTCCATATTGTAGTGATGGTTTTTCCCCATTGTTATCAAATTACTAAGTTTCACAATGTTTTTGAATATAATGCCAGTTGGTGCTGGAACCGTGTGATATGGGCACGTAAGGTCCTCAATTTGATGAAGACTTCTAGCAAGAAACCTGAATGTCCAGTAATCATCACCTTTTTCATGTGCCTTTTTTGCAAGATCAAACCAATACTGAACGCGTTCCGGACCAGCTCCCAGCCTTATAAAACCTAATCCATAGTACTGATGTCTCCACCCCTGGGAACCTCCTGTAAGTATTTGAAGTTTAGATAGATTTAATTCAGTGTCCATATCCCAATCAGGCTCATCTACATAAGTCGTGAGGATTTTAGCGGCAGTAGTCTTTTCGCCAATTTCCCCGTCAAGGTATTTAATCTGGAAATTTGGATTAACTGGTGCAGTATCAACATCCTTGTACAAATATTCAGTGATTGTAATATCGTTATATTTTGACAGCCAGCTTTCATTCTGAAGTACATAAGACAAAGTCATCCCATGACTATTCCATCCATATACAGGTCTGACGATACCAAATACCAAAAGAAAAGCCAATAAAGCTGCAACTAACAACTTCCTATTCTTTTTCATCTTCTCCTCCTCCAGGATCCCTGACTTTGATATTATTATATATGTAACCGAGAATGCCAAAAATTTTTCTCTACTGTGCTCCGGTGCCTGACACAAAAACACAGTAAAATTTTTGCAACCTTTTTGACAGCTAAAGGATATAATAATAAATAGGATGAGCATAGACCTGAAGGAAATTATAAAAAGATTTAAAAATGGAGATGATGCTGCATTTGAAGAGCTGTACAAAGGAACAGTACGTTACATTTACTCCATTGTTTATGCTTATCTGCTATCGAAAGAGGATGCGGAAGATGTTGTACAAAATACATACCTTAAGATATATGCTTTAAGGAAACGAATTGATGATGAAAAATCTCTTATAGCATACATGAAAAGAATAGCTATAAACTACGCGTTTAAGATGATGAGAAAAAGACAAACATTAAAAATAGCCGAGCCTGTTTCAAATGACCCTGAAGTTAAAGAAACAGCGGAAGAGGTGCTTAAAAACCTTGAACCACAGGAAAGGCTTATTATGACATTATTTTACATGGATAACGCATCAATAAAAGAAATCTGTTTACTTACAGGCGAAAAAGAAGGAACAATAAAATCAAAGCTCTCAAGAGCAAGAGACAAATTAAGGGAGGTGATTGCTAATGAGCGAGTTTGATGAAAAAATGCAGAAATTTTTTGAAGATTTTAAAGAACAGATTCCAGTCGAAGACGGAACAGCGACAAAAGTAATGAAGCACATTAAGATAAGGAACAATACAATAAGAAGAAAAAGGATATTTACACTTTCTATGGTGCTTACTCTATCTTTCCTTATCGCTATGAGTTCAATTGTGCCTGTATTCGGTAGAAATGGCACTTTACCACAACTGATCTCAGGGATTTCCCTTGAGAAAAACGCAATGACATTTTCTGGAACAATCGAAGCTCAATCTGAAGTGCTAAATGAAATTAAGGCTAAGGGTTTATCAACTTCTGACTCTATAATAATCCTAGCAATTCTTGATAAAACGGATGTTCCTGTTGATAAAATTATAGAAATGAGATTAAGTGGTACAGGATGGGGGAAAATTCTTGCAGATTTGGGAATTTCCTTAAGCACGGTTCAGCAAACTCTTGAACAGGCAAGCGTACAGGTAAAAGATCGGGTAAGAGACCAGAACCAGATAAGTGAACAAAACCAAAATTCAGAGAGAAATCAGGGTGGAAATCAAAATCGGGCAGGAAACGGCAATAGCCAGGGTGCAAGCAATACCCCAACAAGCACTGTTCTCATAATAAAGGGTGAGATACAGAGCATAACGCTACAAAACTTAACTGTAATTGCAATTACTGTAAATTACACACCAATCTCAATAACCAATCAAACAATTATAAGGGATACCTCAAAATTGCTTCCAATCAAAGATTTAAAGATTGATGATGAAGTTCTTGTGCATGCAGTAAATGACAATGGTACAATAACGGCACAGACTATTCAGCTATTCAATAAAAATAACCAGAATAAAGGAAATGAGAAAAATTTCTTTGTAGTAAATGGAATTGTCAAAAGCATAACCACTAACCCTAATATATTAACTATCGATACCACTGTGGTTGCAGTTCCCTCAGATACGGAGATAAAAGCGCAGGGTAAAATAGTTAATTTCTCCTCAATAAAAGTAAGAGACAGGATAGTTGCAAAGGTACACTCCTCAGATAGCGGCAATGTTGCAGATGAAATAACGGTAACAGGAAATAACTCCAGTAAAGGAAACGAAGGAGAGGAAAACAATGGAAGCGAGGGGCAAGAAAATAAAGATAATGCACAAACAAAAGAATATGAGTTAAGAAGTGTGGTTGTTTCTTTTAATTACGTCATACTCAGAATAAAAGATTTTGAAAATGACATCGTCGTTAACGAAGATACAAAAGTTGAGAAAGAAGGATCAGGAAGAGTTGATGTACAGGCAATCCAGTCAAATGACACGCTTCAAATACACATAAGATATGACGGAGAGAAATATTACGCAACAAGCGTTGTTTTACTTACTGTTCCTCAACATAAAAACGAGGCTTTTCAAGGTGAAGTACAAGTAATAGATCTAATATATAAGGATGTTTTACTTAAAGACATCACGGAAACTTTCATAATCACAAACTCCACAAAATCAAATAAAGATTTGACTGAGATAAAGCCTGGAGATGAAGTAGAGATAGTTGGCACAAGGGTTGATGCAAATACTATTAACATACAGAATATAAATGTAATAAAGAAGGGCGGTAACGAAAACCCTGGAAGTAGCGAAAATAATCACGGGCAAAGCGGAAAGCATTAGAAATTATTTATTACTTTAGGTATGATCAAGGCGGAGGTTAACCTCCGCCTTTTCAAGTTCATAATCGCATAATTTGAAAAGATGATACACGTAACAGTCTTCACTTGCTTTTAGGAGTATTTCCCCTATCATTTATTTCACACACAGGACAGAGCGGCCCCTCGCTCTTAAAAAGGACACCGCATTTCTTGCATTTTTTATAGCCCTTTTTAAGTTTTAGCTTTTGATCTTGTTTGTAAACAGTTAAAAGCTTTTTGTACTTCTTCTTTAGCTTATCGTCGACTTTTAAACGGTTTATCACATTATTAATCCATTTTA
>Ga0210049_1001453_pt1 | contig 22175 bp, 26 predicted proteins | sample CryGeyCG2014_300_2_FD_183964 | JGI IMG/M metagenome (GOLD analysis project Ga0210049, IMG submission 183964) | Groundwater microbial communities from aquifer - Crystal Geyser CG06_land_8/20/14_3.00 (SPAdes) (version 2) | ecosystem: Environmental > Aquatic > Deep subsurface > Groundwater | place... | reverse complement strand
CAATTACAAAAAATAATCCGTCGGAGCATTTGAGCAAAGCTCCTGAAATTTTGAGAGACGTGGGTTTTGACGAGGAGTTTATCGACGCTGTTTTGTCGCATGGCTGGGGGCACGAGATTCTTCTGCAGTGGAAAGACAAAGCGCGCGAGAAGAAAGTTGAACACGCGCTTGCGTCGTCGGAAACACTGACAGGAATTATTTATGCGTATGCGTTGATGCGAGGAAGAAAAATTTCAGATATGGAAGTTAAAGGTTTGAAAAAGAAATTTAAAAATCTGTCGTTTGAAAAGATTTTCTCTTTCCTCAATCATAAACATTCTTCCTATGCCCAATTTTCAAAACATACAGAACTTTAATTTCTTCTAAAACATCGACGATAATTCTGTAATTTCCAACTCTTAATTTATAACCTTTAATCTGAGATAAGTGTTTAAGGTAATAAAAAGGATTTTGTTTGCATTCTTGCAATTTATCCCAAATTCTTTTTTTAGTTTGCTCGTCTAATTTATTCAAAAAATCCAACGCTTTTTTATCAAACTGAATTTCATACATTTTACAAGCCGAGAATTTTTTTCGCCTCTGCTTCTGTATACAACTCCCCTTTCTTAATTCTTTCTCGCGCCTCTTTAATTTCCTTAACTGTTTTCTGGGAAAGTTTTGGTTCATCCTCGCATTTAGTCGCAATGTAGATTAATTTTCTAATTAATTCATTGTAACTTTCATTTTTGTATTGCTTGAATTTATCCAAATCTTCTTTTGTCTGGATATTCAAACGAATTGTTGTTTCAGTCATTTTATTTTCCATTATACATTTGTATACAATTGTATACTATTTAAATCTTTTTACAAACATCCAAAAAAATAAAAACCCCTCTTTCCTAATTTAATTATGGTATTAATTGTCAAGTCAAACATAAAAAAAGTTGTGCGGGAATTAGATAAAGAAAATTCTGTGTCAAGTGTTGCTGAAGAAGTTGGAATGGCAATGGAGCGAAAAGTAGAGGACTTGCTAAGAGATGCAATTAAACGCGCAAAAGAAAATCACCGACGGACTTTGCACGCGAGGGATTTGTAGAAAATAATAAAAACTTCTTATTCTTATTTCTTTATGGAAAGAATAAAAAAAGAAAGAAAAGAAAAAATTATTGAAAAAATTAATCCAGATAATTATGAAATCTCGTGGAATGAAGAAGGTGTTCCGTATAAATTCAAAAAAAAATCAGAGATAAAAAAAGGGCGGAAGTCGCGGGGGCAGGGAGCGAGGTTTGAGCTGAAAGTTCGCGAGGAATTGGAAAGCAGAAATTGGATTGTTACAAAATGGATGAATAATATTGATTTGGAAAAAGGAAAAATTATTCCAGCAAAAAGAAAATACAACCCATTCAAAAAAGTTCTAGTAATTGGAACTGGTCTCCCGGATTTTGTTGCTTTCCGACGATACGGAGAGAAATGTGAAGTAATTGGAGTTGAAGTTAAAATAAACGGAATTCTTTCAAAAGAAGAAAAAGAAAAATGCAGATGGTATTTGAAAAACGGAGTTTTCTCTGCAATTTGGATTGCAAAAAAAGGAAAAAAACGCGGGCAGATTGAGTATGATGATTTTGCAGAAAAGTATAACAAAACTTAAAATCAAGTTATTCTTATTATTTTATGAGATTATCGTTGGTATTTATAATTGTAGTTTTTTTAATTAATTTTGTCAATGCGTCGTGTTCTGATAATCAAATTGATATTAATTCTGCGTCATTGGAAGAATTAGATGAACTGATTGGAATCGGGCCTGGGAAAGCACAGGCAATAGTCGACGAAAGACCTTATGAAAGTTTAGATGATTTAGTAAATGCTTATGGAATTGCCGAGGCAACTCTTAAAAGAATAAAAAGTCAGGGGTTGGCGTGTGTTGAAGAAGATAAAATGGAAGAAGAAAAAGAAGAGTCAAAAATTGTTGCAGAAAAAATTATTGAAATTAAAACAGGCGAAGTTATTAACCTTGCACCAAAAGATATAAAAGAAGAAAGAGATTTGAAAAAATTAGACAAGAGCAATTATGCTGTTTATGGATTTGTTGTGTTCAGTATTTTGCTTGGTTTGTTGTTTGTGCTAAAATTAAAAAAACAAAACAAAGATGAAATTGAATGAACCAATTAGGGCAATAATGATTTTAGAAATTATTGGCAGACCTCCTGAACATCTGAAAGAGATACTTGGAAAATTAATCAAGAGCATTGGCGACGAGAAAGATGTTAAAATTGTGAGTGAAAAAATCGGAGAGGCTCAGGAGATAAAAGAACAGAAAGATTTTTATTCGGATTTTGCAGAAATTGAAGTTGAAGTTGAATCATTATTTAATCTGCTTTTACTAACATTCAAATACATGCCGGCACATATTGATATTATCTCTCCTGAAAATTTAGAAATGACAAACCACGACGGAAATAGTATTCTTAATGAACTTGCACGACGGCTTCATGGTTATGATGAAGTTGCACGAGTTTTGCAAATGCAAAATGCACAAATGCAACAGAAAATGAGAGAGGCTGGATTTGAGATTAGGGAAGAAAATCCTGAAAAAGTAGAAAACAGCGAAGGAAAAAAGGAAAAGAAAGTGAGAAAGAGAAAGGAGAAATAGGAGACAGCGAGGGAAAGAGGGGGAAAAAAGAGAAGAAAGTGGGAAAGAGAAAATAGTGGGGAGAAAAGGAAAGGGAAATGCAAATAAGATAAATTTATAAATTTCTTAATACTGTTAGGTAATAAAAGATATATTTGGAAATAAAATTACTTATGATATTTACGGAAATTCATTAAGTAAAATAAATAAAAGAGAACCAATTTCTAAATCTCAAAAAAATGAAGTTTTAGCGAGACAAAAAAATAGATGTGCAAAATGCCCAAAACCACTTGATATGAGAGCGACACATTTTGACCACATTAAAGAAGTTTATAGAGGAGGAAAAAGTAGAATAGAAAATTTACAAGCTTTATGTGCAGATTGTCACAATATAAAAACACATGATGAAAGATTAAAGAAAGTTGAAAAAAGAAGAAAGAAAAGTAATATTAAAACAAATCCTTTTGGGATAAAACCGATTAAAATACAAAAATTTAGGTTTTGAAAACCCAACAAACCCGTCGGTAAATTCTAAATTGTGCTTACAATCTGCGGACTTGGAAGATTTGATTTATTCTCCTGAATTATTATTGGATTTTTTTCAAAAATTCTGTTTCTTATTTTTACCTGATAATTAAGCCGAAATTCAATTATTCCTTCATCTATTTTTGCTTTAAAATTCCATCTTGAAATCTCTCTCAAATTTAATTTAGACATTTTTAAAAATTCCGACGCTTCAAAAATCTGTATTCCAACAATAAATTTTTCTTCATCAATATCTATAACCATATTTCTGAACTCAATAGAAAAATTATATTCTCTATTTTTAACTTTGAAAAACAAAATATCATTTGCAAAATCATAATCCATTTCTCCTTCTGCTTCCAAATGTTTTGGTTTTATATCTTTGGTATTTGCCATTCTTCTATAAAATAGAGAGTAACTATTTTAATCTTTCTGTCAGCAATATCAATTACTATTTTAAGATTTTTATTATTATATTTATAGAATACAGAATATTTTTGATTATACTGAAAACCAACTAAAAAGGGTTTTTCACAAATAAGAATTCTTTTTAATTCATCACAACTATAAATTTTCCTTTGTTTTTCACTTAATCTAAAGAAAGTATGCTCTGTGCATTTAATTTGTTCTTTATTATATTCACAAAGAAATTTAGTGAATTCCCAACATCTATTCTCTTTTTAATTCTCGTATCTTCAAACATTTTATTTTATAAATAAATAATATAAAAATCTTTTCAAAACTCCGTCGGCAACTCATTATCTTTTCCCGTACTTCCTCTTAAATTCCTGCAATTTTTTCAAAGCATCGTCTTCAAGATTTTTGTCTTTCTGGATTTTTTCAGGAGAAGGTTTTTTAAAAATTTGTTTTGGTAGGGGAGGAAATTGTTCTGGAAGATTTGAAAAAGATTTATTGCTTTTGAATGGAAGTTTTGCTTCACTTTTTACTCCGCGATATTTTTTGAAGAAGAACCATCCAATTCCAAGAACAATAATTATTAAAATTGACCAACCAAGCCAGCCATATGAAGTTGTTTCCTGTTTGACGCAATTACCCTCACAACAAATTCCGTCCTTTGCATAAGTTAAATCAACAGAACATTTTTCATCTGTTTCGCAAACTTTTCCGTTCATCTCTGAACATGTTTTAATGACAGATTCTTTTTCTTCTGCTTCTGTTAATTCATAATTTTGAAGATAGATAACCATTATTCCTGTGTAGGCATTTATTCCCGAAGCTGTTTGTGCTTTCAGTTGCCCTTCAAGAACTTTCTCTTCAACACTTTTTGAAAAATAAATCCCTAATTCAATCTCTTCATCTGGTTTTAATTTTTCTATTTTTGTTACAGGCAATTCAAGATAAGGTATTAATTCATCTGAAAAAGAAATTGTTATGTCTTCGAGAGTTTCCTGTCCTATATTCTGCAGTTTAAGTATCTTAACAAGTGTCTCGCCTGTTGGAATTTTTATCTGAAATTTTTCAAAATTGAACCTCATGTCTTTTTCTTTTTTATTTGAAACAGGAGTTGCAATAACATAAAGCGGAACTTCGTAAATTGTATTATTTGTCGAGAGAATTATTTTTTTCAAAGAATCCTCTTCAACCCCTATTGTTTTTAACTGGATTTTTCTTATTGCTCCTGTAATTAATGAGAAATTTTTTTCATCGCCTTCTTCAAATTCTCCGAGAGTAGAAGAGATATAATTTCCCGCGTCTCCTGTTTCTGGTTCTATTTTTAAATTTATTGTTATTTTTTTTTCATTTAAATTTTGCATTTGTAATTCAAATTCATCAGAAGTTACAATCACGCCCGGCTCTACCCAAAAATCAGCTGTCTCATTTGTAATTGTAAAATTTTGTATCACATCCTCGTCGATGACCGAACTTCCCTGAAGATATTTTACATTTTCTAAACGAAGAGAATAATTATCTATTCTCTCTGAAAGCTGTGCATAAAGATAATATTCCTCTCCTATTTTTGTTAAGTGAGGTTCAATAGAAGTCCGGGTATGCCCACGATAAAATATTACATTATTTACTGTAACTGCATCAACAAAGTTCGCGGAAAATTTTGCAATCAATGTTTCGCCCTGTGAGTAATTTGATTTTATCTCAAATTCAACTGCAGAAATAATTGGAAATATAAGAATTAAAAAAATTAAAAGTGATAATGGTTTTTTCATACAGAACTAATTGAATGTGGTTTAAATAATTTGTTGGGCAGGAATATAAATATAATTTATTATTTTCCCATATCTTTTAATTTTTTCAAAATATCATCGATTTCACTTGGTTTTTTTGGTGCAGGTCTTAATGGGTTTCTTGAAGAAGGAGGAAGAATTCTTCGCGGAGTTATTCGTCGCTGAATTGGTCTTAAGATAGACTCCCTGGATTGATTTCCTGGCCCTGGACCTGATTTTGTAAATTTGGATTTTATTTTATAATAATAATTTCTAAAGCGATTTCTGAATATTATTGCAAGAACAACCAGAATTATTAAAATTATTAAAAGCCATATCCACCATAAACTTTTAGTTTCAGAAGAGTCACTCATGCAACAGATGTCGCCGTAATCACAGGAATAAGAACTTGCTTCTTTTTCGTTATGTTCGCAACCATAAGGACGGCAAACCCCCTTATAATATTCGCAATTTAATCCTGCTCCTTCTTTTTCTGCTTCACATCTTCCACCAACACAACATGATTTTCCATAATTTATATCAGATGCTTCTGTAGTTATTCCTCCTAAACAAACTTCTCCTTTCTCACATATTCCTCCTCCTTGTTTTGAACAAGTTTCTATTGCTTTTTTTTCATCACAACATATTTTTCCAACTCCGCAGGAATAATCATCTAAAATATTTCCTTCACATTCAGTTTCATGAATACAATAATAACCCGCATCCTCACAATCATCTGTTGAAGAAGTTGAGGAATAGGATTTTTTTGGCCAGATGGAATAAAGGAGAAAGGCATTGTTTCTTATATTGCCTCCATCCCAGCACCCGTCGCTATTCTGAATTTCTAATAACCAATTTTTTGTTGCTGATTTTTCAGAAGGTGATTCATATTGAAAAGGAAGAAGTGCAACTGCAGAATCATAAAACTTATCCCCTGACCTATCCCAATACTGCGTCTCTTGTTTTAGCAAAACATCTGCACGAAAATCAGAAGCACCTGTCAGCAAATATAAAAATGCTTCTGGAATTAATTTTTTATTGTCATCAGCCATGGTAATCAAATAAGGCATGTAAGAAGAGATATCATAACCGAAATGATCAAGAACGAGTGTTGCCCAAAGTGTTCCTTCGTAGTCGCAGTTGCCTGTATCTGAAAAACATTTAAAATCAACTTTTTCAGAGGTTGTTCCTTCTGCAGATTCAGAGGATATTGATTCAGAAACATAAATTGTTGGGGATGTTTTTTTCTTGTATAGTAAAGTTGTTAAAAATTGCTGGTCGCATGAAACTTCAAATTCATAATTATAACATGACGGGGAAACACGCAACCAATAGTCGCTATCTGAAAGAGTTAAACAATTTCCTGCAGATGAACTTAATTGTTTGTCCTCGCTGATTGTTGTCTTGTAAGTTGCACCGCCATAACTTATTGAGCAAATTGTTTTCTCCGGGCTTTCAATTTCCAGATACCAAATAATATCTTCAGGCGTTGTGTTTTTTGAAAATAACCATTCTTCTGCGTCGAGTGTTGATGAACTTGCACTATCAAGAGCAAGAATTGCCTGCGCTGTTGTTTTTATTTTGCAATTAGATTTTGGCCAGCATTCGTTGTCCCATGAATCTGCAAGTATTTCTCCCTTACATTTTCCAATTGCTAACAATGAAAAAATATTATCTTCCAGCGACGAGGAACAATCATCCCCTAATTTATTCTCCAGACATTTGTAGGCATTTTCGACTTTTGAGGATTCACTTAAAGAATTTTCTGTTTCATTTTCTGCAATAACAAAAGGCATGACTAATAAAATAAATAATAGAACAAGCGTTATTCCTCTTTTCATTTTTTAATAAGTTAAGTGTTGTTTTTAAAATTATCCTTAATTTTCTTTTTCCTTGCACCTGCAAAGTTTTTCCTAACCACATAATTCACTGGATTTTTTATTTTATTGCAAAGATTGTCAGGAATGCAAACACCAATTCCCTGATAAAATTCGCGGCAGTTTGGAGGCATAATTGGTTTGTGGCGATAACTCCAGAGCAATTGTGATTTGATGTAACCTTGTTTGATTGGAACTTCGTTTTTTTTATTCCAGTCGTCGATATTTTTTTCAAGTTCTTGTTTTTCCATTCCTATTGAGCGGAAAAAATTTATCAAAACAAACAAGGCGCGTTTTCTTCCATCTGAAACTCCTTTTAGAACTTTTTTTATGCAAGGAGGAAATTTTTCTTCTGAAATATCATCTAGTTTAATTGGCTTGAATTCGGCAAATTTATCTGTTATTTTTTCATCTGTTTCCCCCCGAGAAATTTTATTTTCACGATACCAATCCATTGCCTGCATAACAAGTTCTTTTGCTTCATCTTGTTTTGCATCTGGCATAAAATTTTTTACAATTATTTTCATCGGGTCTGCATCTTTTAACTGAAAATTCTCAAGATCTTGTTTTTCAATGACAACGCTCGCGAGGGCTGTTTTTTCATGAAGAGAATAAGGTGTCCGAAACAAATGCCGAGGAGAAACAAGAATCAAGTCCAAACCCATTAAATCAAATAAATCAGTTTCTATTTTTTGCGAGAAATTGTCTGGATTTTCTTTTGAATTAGCATTGCATTTGTTACATTCATAATAATTTTTTGTGTCCTGAATTATAAATTTTTTTCTACAATTAGAACAGTAAAAATTTTGCTTTTCTTCTTTCCGGATTTTTTTTGATTCACCGATTTTGCAATCTGGGCAGAATAATTCAATAGAATAAAATTCTTCAGAGATTTCATTGCAATTATTGCATTTTATTCCTTTTTTTATTTTAACATTTTTGAATTGATTGTAAAAATCATCTGGAAGAATGTTCTCCATTTCTTTTCTTGCTTCATAACGAAGGTAATCAACGATTTTTCGAGGAAGTTCTGGAAAAAGGTCTTTTGTTCTTTCTCCTCCGACTTCTTTTGGAAAAGATTTCCATGGAATTAAGATATGCCATCCTTTTGAACCGGAAAATTTTATTCCGATATTTTTTACATTATTTTTTTCAAGAACATTTATTATTGCTTGCGCTGCAAGTTTTGAATAATCAAACCATTTGCAGTCAATATCTATCAGCAAGTCCCATCCTGTTCTAAGTTCGTTGAGTTGTTTTTCTATCATGCCTGTCTGAATCTGAAGCGGGTCTGACCAAATTTCTTCTGAACAATGAAAGCTTGTTGCCCCTTTTTTTACAAGCTCAAAAACATCACCTGGATATTGGAGAGAATCAGGACGTTTTCCAAAACCCTCAAAATATCTCGAGCATACTTCGCGATTTTGCGCGAATTCCACGATTGCCTTTTGAATTGATGGATTAGAGTAATAAAGATGTGTTATTTTTTTTATTCTTTGTTCTTTAAAAGAGATTGAATTTTCCGACATATTAAATAAATAGTATTAAGTTTAAATAAATAATCTATACTTCAAGATAACAATTAATTTAAAGGGTTCGTGTGTGAAATAATCATGTTAGTTAAAATTGAAGAGCCGGCGCATTTTACAAAGGTTATTGAAATAATTTCAGAACTGGTTTCAGAAGTTCGGATAAAGTTGAATGAGTTTGGAATGAGCATCACAGCAATTGATCCTGCGAATGTTGCGCTTGTTGGATTTCGCTTGCCAAGAAGTGCGTTTTCACAATTTGAATCCGGACATGATATTCTTGGAGTTAATCTTGATGATTTGAAAAAAATTCTAAAAAGAGCAGGTGCAAAAAGTTCACTTATATTAGAGAAAAAAGAAAACCAGTTAGAGATAAGAATAGAAGATAAAATAAGACGGAAATTTGGGCTGAATTTAATTGAAGTTGAAGGAGAAGATATTGATTTTGAAGAAAAGGTTTCTCGGATGATGTTCAGTGCAAAAGTTGAAATGAATTCAGAGGATTTTATTGCTTCTGTCGAGGACTGCGGGGTTGTTGCTGATGCATGCTCATTTATTATTGAAGATGGAAAATTTATAATTGAAGCAAAAGAAATGAATTCTGCACGTTCTGAATTTTCCGACGAGGCAAATGTTTCAGGGGAGAACTGCAAGTCGCGTTTTAGTTTGGAATATCTTGCGAAATTTGCAAAGGGTTCAAAACTTACAGACAAAACAAACTTGCAATTTGCAAATGACCATCCGCTTGGAATGCATCTTAAAATTGATGCGATTGAGATGAGTTTTATTCTTGCACCGAGGGTGGAAACAGAGAATTGAGAAAAGTTTATAAGTATTTTAAAATTATTGGTAAGATTTATATATGTATATACTTTCACTAATAGGTAGATTACTATGGATATTCATAAAGAAATAATTAATTTTATTAAAAAAGAAAAAGTTGTGACAAGCTCAGAAATTGCACAAAAATTTAAAGTTTCTTGGAATACTGCTGAAAAATATCTTCTTGAATTAATTATTGAAAGAAAAATAATTAAAATTAAAAAATTAGGGGTTAATCTTTGGATGTTAAGATGAAACGCGGGCAAGTGAGTATTTTTATTATTGTGGGTATTTTGATAATTGCTGCACTGATTTTCTTTTTTGCGTTTAAGGGGAAGATTATGCCTCAACAAATTTCAAGTGAAAACATTAATCCAAATATTTTTCTTGAAGCATGTATTGAAGACAAGGTCAAGGAGACTGCAGAAATAATCGGAATTCAAGGAGGTTATGTAGAACCACAATTTTCAAAAAAATTCAAATTCAGCGACGAGACAGATTATAGTGAAATATCTTACTTGTGTTATACTGAAAATTATTATGTGCCGTGTGTTATGCAACAACCAATGTTAATTCAGCATATAAAAAATGAGATTAAAAATGAAATAAAAAACGAAGTTAAAGATTGTTATGACAATCTGATTGCTGGTTTGCAAAAAGAAAATTATGAAGTTAATTCAAAATATAGGGATTTTGAAATAGAGTTTATTCCGAAGAGAATAAATGTAAATATTGATGCTGAAATTTCAATGAAAAAAAATGAAGTTGGTTCAAATCAGAAAGGGTTCAAAGTTTCTGTGAATAGTTATCTTTATGATTTGTCGACGATTGCGCAGGAGATTTTGAGCCAGGAAGGAGAGTATTGTAATTTTGAACAAGTTGGTTTTATGTTGCTTAATCCAGGTTTTGAACTTGATAAATTCAAGACAGGAGATTCAGACACTATCTACACTCTTAAACATAAAAAAAGTAAAGAAATCTTCAGATTCGCTGTAAGGGGGTGTGTTATTCCAGCAGGAATGTAAAATGAAAAATACTGACTTGCATATTCATACTTATTATTCTGACGGAGAATTGTCCCCTGCAGAAGTTGTGCGACTTGCGAAAAAATCAGGAGTAAAAAATATTGCAATAACAGATCATGATTCCATAAAAGGAATTGATGAGGCAATTAGAGAAGGAAAAAGAATTGGAATCAAAGTTATTCCTGGAGTTGAAGTTAGAGCAAATGGAACAGAAGTTTTGGGATATTTTATAAATTATAAAAATAAAAAGTTTGCAAAACAAATTGAAAAAAGTGCAAAGAAAAATGATTATTACACAAAAAAATGGTGTGAAAAATTAAAAAAAGAAGGTTATAATATTGATTTTAAGGATATTGTAAAAAAATTTCCAAAAGCAAAAGGGAATATCAATACGACATATGTTATTAATTTTTTTCATTTTGAAAAAAAAGAGAGCCAAGAATTTTATAATAAAATTAAAAAATTTCAACCAAAGAAAAAAAGAATTTCTCTTGTCAAGGCGATTAAGAGAATAAAAAAAGCCAGCGGCGTCGCTGTTCTTGCACATCCCTGGATTTATCCAGATTGCTTGAAAGAAAAAAATATTAAAAAATATATTAAAGCGGGTTTAGATGGAGTTGAATTAAATAATGGCGATAAAGAAAATTACAGGACAGAAAAAATTATTAGAAAGATAAAAAACATTTCTGAAAAATATAATTTAGTTTTAACTGCAGGAAGTGATTTTCACTATAAAGAGGGTTTTGGAAATGGGAAACATATTATTGGAAAAGGGGGTTGTGATGAAAAAGTGATTGAAGAATTAAAAAAGAGGTTGAGAAGATGAAAAGAAATTTTTTAATAACAGTTTGTGTGTTTCAGATTTTTTTATTAGTAATGATGATTGTTTCAATAAATTATAATATTTATCAATCAGATATCTTGCCTTTTGTAAGTGCTGAAACATTTAGCTGTTGTGAAAAAACAAATGATGGTGCAATTTGCCAGGATGTTCTCTCAAATTATGAAAATTGTGCTGCGGATATTGTTCCGACAAAATGTTCTTCTTATTCTGAATGCCAGATTGGCTGTTGCATCGACGACGAAGAAGGACTTTGCACAACAATGTCTCCGAGAGCAAAATGCGAGGAAAACAGAGGAATCTGGAAAAATGAAAAAAATTGTAATTTACTGGAATGCCAAAAGGACTGCTGTGTTCTCGGAAATGAAGCCCAGTTTATCACAGAAAAAAGATGTGAATTGCTTTCACTTATTTTTGGATTTGAAAAAGATTTCAGAAATTTTGGAACAGAATATGAATGCCTCGCACTTAAAGCAAATCAAATTGAAGGGGCGTGTGTTTTTGAAAATGGAATTTGCAAGTTTGGAACAGAAAGTGAATGCATTCGTCTTGGAGGAAAATTTTCAGAAGGAAATCTGTGTTCAAAAGAAAGTTTGAATACAACTTGCGAAAAGCAATCTTCAATCAGATGCATTGACGGAAAAGATGAGATTTACTGGTTTGATAGTTGTGGGAACAAGGAAAATATTTATTCTTCTGACAAAGATGCATCGTGGAATGATGGAAAAGTTTTGATTAAATCAGAAAGTTGTGGTGCTGGAAATTCAAATACAAATTCAGTTGATTGTGGAAATTGTAATTATTTTTTAGGAAGCATTTGTTCTGAATCTTCTCTTTTAGAAAAAGGAGTGAAAGACGGAAATTTTATTTGTGAAAACTTGAATTGTATTGATGAAAATGGAAACGAAAGATTGAATGGAGAAAGCTGGTGTGTTTATGATTCTTTTATTGGCGACGGAAAAGATACTGTTGGAAGCCGACACTGGAAAAGAATGTGCATTGACGGGAAAATAAAAGTTGATCCGTGTGCTGATTATCGAGGACAAATTTGCGTTCAGGCAAAAATAGAAGGAGGAGATGGAAAATCTTTTACAACAGCAGCATGTGTTTTAAATGAAGCAACAAAATGTCTAAATTATAATTTAAGGCAAGATATGAAAGCGTGCAAGGAAAATGAATATTGTGTTGTAAAAAAAATTAACATTGATTCTGATTTTAAATTTGATGTTTGTGTCGGAGCATATCCAAAGGGTTTTGACCTGACAAGAGAAGAATATATTGAGTCACAGAATATTTGTTCAATGGCGAGTCAGAAATGCGAGGTGCGTTATGTAAAAAATTGGAGAGGAAAATGGGGATGTAAAAATAATTGTAATTGTGAAAACAGTGCTTTTTCAGAACAAATGAATGACTTGTGCATTTCCCTCGGTGATTGCGGAAGTTATGTTAATTATCTTGGCGACGGAACAAACAATGCAGTTGTTGAAAATGCCCCAGGTGTTTCATGGGAGGACTACAAGAAATATGCAGAAGTAAATAAAAGCCAGTTTGCAAAGCCAAATAGTATCCCGCAAATTCTTAAAGCAATTACTGGAAATTCTGGTGGGGCAAATTTAGAAGAACAAGAAGCAAGCAGTTTTGAAAAGGGGGCGATGTTATTAGGGACTATATCATTTGCGACAGGAACGCTGATTAGTGCAGGGATGGTAATAGGAGAAGCATTTCCAAGTCTTGTGATAATAGAATTAAGTGAATCTGCTGCTACAACTCTTGGTTCTATAAGTGCGGCTGCATCTGGTATTGGAATTGGATTGATGATTGGTTCTCTTGCTGCAAAAGCATTTGGAATTCAAGGAGATGCAGCAACAGCATTAGTTATTGCAGGGGGTGTTGCAGGAGGTGTTGCGGGCTTAGGGGCTACTGGAGCATTAGGAACAACAATGACAAGTTTTTCAACTTTTGGAGGATTATTTGGACCAATGCTGGCTGCAATGATTTGGGCAGCAATAGCTGTCGCAGTAATAGTTACAATTATAGAACTAATTGGATGGGGGGACACAAAAATTGTTGTGGTGAAATTTGAATGCCAGCCGTGGGAAGCACCATTAGGGAATAAAAATTGTGAAAAGTGCAACGATGACCCTCTAAAACCTTGTTCTAAATATCGATGCGAGTCACTTGGACAAGCATGCAAATTATTAAATAAAGATACTGAAAATCCTATTTGTGAAGGAATTGCCAACGACGGCAAACCTCCAATAATTACAATAGGAAATATTACAGAGAATTTTGAATTTTCAGGAACAAGTGATTTTAAAACAGAACTCAAAGAAAAAGGAAAAAAGTGCATTACAGAATTTACACCTGTTGTTTTTTCATTAAACACTGACGAATATGCACAATGTAAATATAGTTTTGAAAGAACACAAGATTATGGGGGTATGAATCAATTTCCAATTGAACAAAATATGTTTTCAGAAAATCACACATTTGCATTTTCAATTCCAAGTGTGGATAGTGTTCATACTTATAACATAGTCGGCAATCTAATCGAAATGTATTCTGATATGAATATGTATGTTCGGTGCCAGGACTATCACGGGAATTATAATTCAAAAGAATATATAGTTCATTTTTGTATCAATGATGGTCCTGATTTAACACCACCAAAAGTTGTTGCTACAAATCCTAAAAATAATAATTATCTTACTTATGGAACAACTGAATCTAATCTGGATATTTATATCAACGAGCCAGCAGAATGCAGAATTGATTCAAATGACCGGACTTATGAACAAATGAGAAAGAACATGGTTTGTGATACTGACTTGCTTCATTATACGGATTTTGGGTGGAAATGCTCGACGACATTGTATGATTTAAAAAATGAAGAAAATAATTTTTACATTAGATGCAAGGACCAGCCATGGATGCTCAATGATACAACCGCAGAGTTTAATGAAGCCACAAATAAAATAACTTATAAGATGAGAAATGCAAATCAGGAAAGTTTTGTTTTTGATTTATTTGGTTCTGAAAGCGAATTAAATATTAATTCTATTGAACCAAGCGGGGAAATTTTTAGGGGTTTTGAACCAGTAACAATAAACTTAAATGCAAGAACATCAGGAGGTGCTGAAAACGGAGAGGCATCTTGTTATTATAAATTTTCAGAAAAAGGAGAAAACATTCTTTTCTCTGATACATATTCTAACTTGCATAATCAAGAATTTAATTCAATGATGTCTGGAGATTATGAAATTTTTATTGAATGCGAGGACAATGCAGGCAACATTGCAAAGAATAAAACAAATTTTGAGATAATTGTTGATTCTGACGCACCAAAAGTTGTGAGGGCTTATAATAAAAATGGGAAATTAATTCTGATTACCGACGAGGACGCAGAGTGTTATTATGATTTTGAAAGATGTAATTTTAATGAAGCAAATGCAACAGCAATGAGCGCCACTTTCACAAAAGAACATAGTGCTGATTTTGTTTCAGGACAAACTTATCATATAAAATGTGGGGATATATGGGGAAACAAAGGAGAAGGTTGCACAATTAAAATTAGAAAATGGTAGATATTTTTATAAATCTAAAATGAGTAAAGAGAATATGAAAAAAAGAGGAATTTTTCTACCACATAAACGCTCACAAATAACTATCTTTGTAATTGTCGCGATTATGATAATTGTCGTTGCTGTTTTAATTTATTTTCTTTATCCAATAATAAAGACAAATATCGGAATTGGCTCAAAAAACCCGTCGATATTTCTGCAAAATTGTCTTGAGGACAAAATAAATGAAGGTATTGAATTGTTATCCAAACAGGGAGGTTCTATTGAACCTGAATTTTATTTTCTTTATAATAATGAAAAAGTGGAATATTTATGTTATGCTGAAAGTTTTTATCAGACATGTGTTATGCAACAACCAATGCTGAAAAGACATATTGAAGGAGAGATTAAAAATTATATTGATACAGATGCAAAAAATTGCCTTGAAAGTTTAAGAGTTAATTATCAAAACAGGGGCTATAACGTGCAGATGAAAAGTGGAGATATTGATGTTGAGATTCTTCCGAATATTGTTTCTGTTAATTTTAATGAATCAATTGTTCTGACAAAAGATGAAACAGAGAGATATAATTCAATTCGGGTTTCTGTAAAGAATAATATTTATGAACTTGTGAGCATTGCAAACAGCATATTAAACTGGGAAGCAAAATACGGCGACGCTGAAACAACAACTTATATGAATTATTATCACGATTTGAAAGTTGAAAAGAAAAGGCAGTCAGACGGGACCACAATTTATATCCTGACTGACAGAAACAGCGACGACAAATTTCAGTTTGCATCGCGGAGTGTTGCATGGCCACCTGGTTATGGTGCAGAGGAGGTTTATTGATGAGACGACAAATTTTAACAAAAATTAAAGACATTGAAAAAATTGCAAGAGAGATTTCAAAAATAAAAAATGTTGAAGCAATTTATTTATTTGGAAGTCAATCAAGAGGAAACGCAGGGCCATTGTCAGATATAGACATTTGCATAATCGGCGGTTTAACTGAAAAAGAAAAAAGCAGAGTTTATTATTTTTCGTCGGACAATCTGGATATTTCTTTTTTTGAACAACTTCCAATAATAATTCAGTTTAGAATTTTGAAAGAAGGAAAAAAATTATTTGTTAGGGATAGAAATAAAATTGACGAATTAAAAATAAGAATAATCAAAAATTATATTGATTTCAAATATGTGATTAATGCATATTGCAAAGAGATTTTAAAATGTACGATATAGAAAAAATAATTAAAATAATCAAAGAAATAAAAGATTATGAAAGGGAATTAGAAGAGATGGGGGTGAATTCATTGAAAGATTTGGATGAGCCGAAAACAATTCATGCAACTTCAATGCTATGCTTTGCGATCTTGAACAGAGTAATTGATCTGGGGCAGGAAATTTTAATTAAAGAAGAAGCCGGATTTCCGTCGAGATATGCAGACATATTTTATAATCTTGCAAAAATAGGTTTTATGGATAAAAAAGAAGCAGAAGAATTAAAGCAGTTAATTGATTTTAGAAATATAATTGCCCACGCATATTTTGAGTTAGGAAAAAAAGATATTTTAAAAATGGTTGAGGGAATATTTATAATTGATAAATTTATTGAAAAAATAAAGAAGAGAGTTAAGAAATGAAAAAAATATTTTTGATTTTTTTGGGAATCTTTTTAGTTGGAACTTTTATTTCTGCTGAGGCATCTTATTGCTGTGAACGATTGGAAAGTGGTGCGTGGTGCCAGAACGCCAGGGAAGATTTATGTGATGATGATTATAGAATTGCTCCGACATCATGCGAAGCAACTTCTTATTGCAGAACAGGAACTTGTATTGATAGTGAAGAGGGAACATGTATGGAAAATACCCCGCAAAAAGTTTGCGAGGAAAATGAAGGTGTTTGGTATGACAATGAAGCAGATGAAGTCCCTCAATGTGAACTGGGTTGTTGCTTAATTGGAGACCAAGCAGCGTTTGTAACAAAAACAAGTTGCAAGCGACTTTCTGCTCTTTATGGATTGCAAACAAATTTTAGAGAAGATATTAAAGGAGAAATCCAGTGCATTGCAACTGCAACTTCTGATGTAAAAGGAGCATGTGTTTTTGAAGAAGAGTATGAAAGAACATGTCTAATGACTAGCCAAAAAGAATGTTCTGAAATGAGCGGGAACAAAACAAAATTTTATTCGGGAAAATTATGTTCTGATGAAGGACTGAATACAAACTGCGGACCGTCTAAAAAAACAACTTGTGTTGGAGGTAAAGATGAAGTTTATTTTGTTGACACTTGTGGTAATGTTGCGAATGTTTATGATTCGTCGAAAATTAACAATAAAGAATATTGGGCTAATCTGAAAGATGTTTCTGAAGCGTGTGGTTATGGTTCTTTAAATGCAGGTTCTGCAACTTGTGGAAATTGTGATTATTATTTAGGAAGCACTTGCAAGAAATATAAAAGAAGTGATGATGGATTGTCTGCACCTCTTTATGGAAATAATATTTGTCGTGATTTGAGTTGTAAATATCAGGGGGAAAAATATGAACATGGTGAAACATGGTGTGCAGATAATAAGGCAGATAAAAATCTTCCTGGTTCAAGATATTTTAGATTGGTTTGTTATAATGGAGAAGTAAGTGTTGAGCCATGTGCTGATTTCAGGCAGGAAATTTGTATTGAAGATGACATTGACGGATTTAGTACAGCAGCATGCAGAGTTAATCAATGGCAGGATTGTGCTTCACAGACGACAAAAAAAGATTGTGAAAATTCAGACAGGAGAGATTGCATATGGACAGATAAGAGTTGTGTTCCAAAGTTTGCACCTGGATTTAATTTCTGGAAAAGCGACGGGGATTCAGAAGAAATTTGCTCACAAGCAAGTGTTGAATGCACTGTTGTTTATGAAAAAAAATTAGGTGGAGATAAAAAGTGTATAAGTGGATGTGAATGCTTGAGTAGTGGTTGGGAAGGACAAATGAATGAAATGTGTGTTGCACTTGGAGATTGCGGAAGCAGTGTTAATTATCTTGGACAAAAAGGTTTTTACGACGGAAGGGCTGTTTATAGTGGGAGTGGTGAATAAAATTTGGCTTGAATAAATTGTTTTAGTGACGGAGTTTTAATGGGACGAAGATTGACTGATTTTTTGTCTCCTGTTGTCGTCGGTGTTATTCAATAAGCAAAATCATGATGGTTAAATGTTATAAAATAAACACGATTTTCTTCTACACTAAATCTTAAAACAAAAGGACCAAAATGAATTCTTTGCTCTCCTTTTAATACATTTCTCAAATGCTTGAATCTCGTCGGTTCTATTAAAATTTCTTTAATCTTTTTTGTTAATCGCTCAAAGTGGTTTAATCTTTTTTCTTTAATTTTTTTAATTGTTTTGTGAATTCATTTGAGAATACTGCTTCATACATTTTATATTGAAGCGAAAAAATTGTTTAAATCATCCTCTGTTTTGCATACAACAACCTTTCCTTCAGAAATATCTTTTTCTCCTCGTAAAATACTTTCTTGGAATTCCTTATCAAAAAGCAAAATATTGTTTCTTAATTCATTAATAATTGCTTCTGCTTGATTTAATTTTCTTATAAATTGGTTTATATCAATATTTTCAGTTTCCATACTTAGTTAAAATATCCTGAGTTTTTATTATTTTCTGTTTTGAAAACCTGATGACTGGTGTTTGGTTTGTTTATGAGTAGGATTAATTAATTATCCCGCCCAGATAATTTCTCCAGAAGATTACATATTAACAAGGATGAAAACTCTTTAAATTTTTTGTGTCTAACAAAACTTATAAAGAATTATTCTTATTTAATTAATGAAAAAAAGAGGAACTCCCGCCCACACTCGAAATCAGGGGCGACAGGTAATCTCGTGTAAACGCTCGCAAATGCAGATATCATTTGGAATAATTTGGGCGATTATTCTTATTGTTGCATTTATTGCATTTGCCTTTTATGCTGTGCAGAAATTTTTAGGAATGCAAAGAACTCTGGAAGTTGGGGGTTTTGCAAATGATTTTCAAGAAGATATTGATAGAATATGGAAAAGCTCAAAAGCATCGCAAGAAGTTTCATATGCGCTTCCGAGCAAAATAGAGAAAATTTGTTTTATTGATTATTATTCTTCTCTCGACGGAAAAAATAAAGAAATCGGCGAGAATTTGAGACAGGTTTTTTATGAAACAGAAAATGTGTTTTTTTATCCTATTGGTTCTGCAGAGGGCTTGGATGCAATGGCAATTAAACATCTTGATATAGAAAAAATTACTGAAAGTGAAAACCCAAAATGTTTTGATAATTCTGGTAAAGTTGAGTTCATAATAAAAAAGGATTATAGCAATCCACTTGTTGTTATAGAATGATTTCAAAAAAAGGTTATCTTGACATGTCTTTCTCGACGATATTTGCAATTATTGCAGGGGCATTTATTTTATTTCTTGCAATTTATGGTTCAACAAAACTGTTAAGCACAGAACAACAGGTTTCAGATGCAAAAATTGCAGAGGAGATTGGAATTTTACTGAACCCGATTGAAATAAGTTATGAAACAGGGAAAGTCAGCTCTTTTTCCCTTCCTGCTGAAACAAGAATTGATTGCGGATGTAAAGAGGAGGGAATTTTCGGAACTCAGTTAATCCGCGTATCGCAAAAAAGTTTTGGAAAGTGGTCTGAGACAGATGTGAATAATGATTTCAAGAACAAATATATTTTTGCAGAACAGCCAGTTGAAGGAAAAAAATTTTATCTTTTTTCAAAGCCGTTTGAATTTCCATTTAAAATTGCTGACTTGACTTACTTAACATCTTCTGAAAAAAAATATTGTTTTTTTGATGCACCAGAAGATATTGAAGAAGAATTGTCGTCGCTGAAACAGGAAAATATCCATATTAAAAAATGTGCAGAAAATGACGTTGTTGTTTGCTTTGAAGGGGGTGTTGGTTGTGATATTCGCGTGAGTTATGAAGCAGGTTATATTCAAAAAGACAAAGAAACGATTTATTTTGAAGGCAATGCATTGATGTATGCTGGAATTTTTTCAGATGCAGAGGTTTATGAATGCCAGTTGAAGAGAATTATGAAAAGAGTTGGTGTGCTGGCTCAATTGTATAGGGACAAGGCGAATTTTGTTTCGCAAAAAGGTTGTGATTCAAATCTTAATGAAGATTTAATGAGATTAATTAATGCTGGAAATAATTTCAAGAGTTCTTCTGAAATAAATATTGTTACAGGGATTGCAGAGGATATTGACGATAAAAATAAATTCGCGAGGTGTGGGTTGTGGTAAAGGCACAAATTAAAATCCAGCAAATGTTATTCATGCTCTTAGCAATAACTTTATTTTTTGTTTTAGTTGGAATTTTTTTGCTGGTGCTTGGTTCATCTGGTTTAAAAAAATCAGCAATTGAATTGCAGGAAAAAAATGCACTGATGCTTGTGACGCGACTTGCTAATTCTCCTGAATTTTCATGCGAGGAATCATTTGGTAGCAACAAAATAAATTGTGTTGATGCAGATAAAGTGATAATGCTGATTCAGAACAGCAAAAAATACGACGGATTTTGGGGGGCGTCAAATATTATAATTAGAAAAATTTATCCGGAGATTGACGGAGAAATTGTTTGTTCGTTGAGTAATTATCCGAATTGCAATATAATAAAAGTTTATTCAGAAAATAATGATGGTGCAGATGTTTCTAATTTTGTTACTTTGTGCAGAAAAGAATCATCAGGAGGAGAATATTATGATAAATGCGAACTTGCTAAAATGAGTGTGAGTTATGAATTAAGATGATTAATAAAAAAGGACAAAAGCAAAAATTAAGGATTTTTTCTGCTATCCGGGGAAAATCCGGACAGGAAGAATTTGTAGGTTTTGGATTAATAATGATAGTTGTGGCTGTGGTGCTGCTGATATTTGTTGGGTTTGCGCTGAAGAAAAATTCAAATGCTGAATTAGTTGAAAGTTATGAAGTTGAAAGTTTTATACAAACGATGTTGCAATATACTACTGACTGCGAGGACAATCTGGAATTTTTATCTGTGCAGAAATTAATTTTTGATTGCAGGGAAAATGAAAAATGTCTGGATGGAAGAAATACTTGTAATGTTTTAAATGAAACACTTGAAAAGATTATTGATGCGAGTTGGAATGTTGAAACCGGGAGTTTGGTTAAAGGTTATGAGTTGATTGTCTTAGATGAAAGCGTGGAGATGATTAAAATTCAGAAAGGAAATTCAACGAATAATTATAAGGGCTCTAAACAGATTTTTAGCAAGGGAAGTAATACTATAGAAATTATTTTCACGACGAGTTATTAAATTTTAATATTGAAAATTATTGAATCCACAATGATTATTGGTTTTTGCCTTGAACGTTTGCCTGTTTTTTCTTGGACAAGTTCTATAAATCCGAATTTTTCTAATAACTTAACGTCGTCGAAGACAGATTTGAAATTTCTTCCTATTTTTCTTGATAAGTCGTAAATTGATTTTGGATTTTGTGTTTTTATTGCGTCGAGAATTCTTGCTTTTTCTTTGTTGAGAATCTTGCGAAGAGAAGAGATTCCTTCAAAATCATAATCTTTTTTTGTTTTTTCTTTTTTCTTGAAAAAAGAAAATGAATCTTTTGAAAGAGTAATTGTAAATTCTTTTTTAACCATTTAATTTTAAAATGTATTCTGTATTTATATATTTTTTTATAACATATATATAAGACAAGAGTTTAGATGAAAATTGTGATAATGTGCTTATGTAAAAGTTACAGCACAAGTTTTATAAATAAACCCTATAAAATAGGGGTTTTTTAGAGATATGTCTGATAGGGTATAGCAAACTTTTTAAAGGAAAATTGCGTTTTTAATTTAGCCCGCAAGGGTTCTAATAGGGATTAAAATGGTAAAGGAATTATACTCATCGGATGAAATGACTTACCCTATGGTTATTTTATTTGAAGGGCGTTGTCATAGACAACATAATCATAGAGCTGAAAGGAGGTTAAAAAATAAATGAAATTTAATTTTAGAAAAATTGCTGCTATTGCAAGTAGTGCATTGATGGTCGGTATGACTGCTGGTGTTGCTGCTGCTGCAAATTATCCTGCGCCTTTCGTTGTCGGAAGTAGCTCAGACGTAGCAATTGTGTATGGTACTGGAACTGGTGTTTCTTCACTTGATATAATTCAGGCAGGAAA
>Ga0210049_1001442_pt1 | contig 22240 bp, 24 predicted proteins | sample CryGeyCG2014_300_2_FD_183964 | JGI IMG/M metagenome (GOLD analysis project Ga0210049, IMG submission 183964) | Groundwater microbial communities from aquifer - Crystal Geyser CG06_land_8/20/14_3.00 (SPAdes) (version 2) | ecosystem: Environmental > Aquatic > Deep subsurface > Groundwater | place... | reverse complement strand
GAGTTTTCGCCACTCTGGAGATATTGGTTTTAGCTCTACCCCGGCCCTTTTTGCCAAAATCCTCAGGGCATCGCCAAATTCCACCCCTTCAATTTCCATCACAAAATTAAAAATTGACCCGCCTTTTTGGCATCCGAAACAGTGCCAGATTTGCCTGGCCGGTGAGACAAAAAGCGAAGGGTTTTTTTCCGAATGAAAAGGACAGAGGGCTCGATAATTCGCTCCGGCTTTTTGAAGTTTAATGTAAGAACCAATTACTTCGACAATATTAAGCCGATTTTTAATTTCATCAATAGGAGAGGAAATCATAATAGATTCTGCTTAAATTTTATTAGATTTTTCAAAATTAAGCAAGAGAAATCTAGACCCTTTTGGTTTTTTGAATAATTCCTCTAATTTGACTATTTATTGGATGGTTTAATAAATTCTCTAAAGAAATAGGCATTCTTAAAGTCCAATTAAATTTCGAAATTGTGCCAGGCTTATTTATTCTATATCGATGAGGGTCTCCTTTTAAAATATCCCCGAGAAATAACCATTCAAAAACTGGCAAGATAACAAAAATTGAAGCTGAAGAATGAATCAATTCCAGATTTCTTTTAATTAATGTTTTTTCTGCTTTTTTTGGAACTTTTCCTTTCAAAAAAATCATTTTCCAAAATTTTTTAGAATCTTCTTCAGTTACTTCTTTCTCCCACCAGGCCGGAAAAGGATTGAGATCATGGGTAGAAAGGGTGGCTACAGCCAGAGGGCGGTATTCTCCAGGTTTCAAATACTCAAAATTTTGCCAATTTCTTTTCCATCTCTGGACCTCCAAACCCGGAATTCCCAACTCTTCCATAATTTTAAAACAAAAAGAAGGAACTGTTCCCAAGTCCTCAGCGCAGGGAAGCATTTTTGTATTTTCGATAATTAATTTTAAAATTCTTCTTCCTCTTTCTTCCCAGATTTTTTTATCTTTAGGGTCAAAAAAACCTATCACTCTTTGTTTGGTAAGCGGAATTTTTGCTGGAATTACCCAAATTCTAAAAAAACCTACTATATGATCAAGACGAAAAAGATCATAGAAATTCTGGAAATATTTTAATCGAGCACATAAAAAGTTATGTGCTCCGATAAAATTATCTTTTAAAATTTCTTCCCAATTGTAAGGAGGGTAGCCCCAGCGCTGGCCCTTTCTTGAAAATTTGTCAGGTGGCGCTCCGCTGGCAAAATCTAATTTGAAATATTTTTTGTTTTGCCAGACATCAGCGCTATCCCGAGAAACTGAAAATGGTAAATCCCCTTTCAAGAAAATTTTCTTTTTTCTTGCATAATTTTTAATTTTTTTGAACTGTTCAAACAGCTGCCACTGAAGCCATTTTTGGAATTCTATTTGTTTATGGTATTTTTTTCTAAATTTTAACAGAGATTTCTCTTTCCGATTTTTCAAACTCTCTTCCCATTCTTCCCAAGATTTTTCTTTGTGGACTTCTTTTAGTACTCTAAAAAAACAATAATCTTCAAGCCAATATTTATCTCTCCTTACAAATTTTTTAAAGCCCGAAGGAAAACTTGCTCTTTTTAAGAAAATGAGCCAGAGTTTTTTAAGTTTTTCGCCTTTGATTTGATAGTTGACAAATTTTGTCTTTAGAGAAAATTTTGGAATTAAATCTTTCAATTCTTTTTCTATCCCCTCTTTTTCTATTCCAACTAAATTTCTTAGAGAAAGGTAGACCGGATCCAGAGCAAAGGAACTCTGAGGGTTAAAAGGGGAAAAATCAAAACCAGTATCATTTAAAGGAAGAACTTGTAAAATAGTCATTCCAACCTTTCGGCACCAATCAATTGCTAATTTCAAATCAGGAATTTCCCCAATTCCTAAACTTTTTTTAGAAAAAATTGAAAAAAGAGGAAAAACTACTCCCGCTCTCTTTTTTAATCCAACTTTTTGCCAAACTTTTCTAAGGGGAGTTTTTAATAAGAATTTATACATTGAGGAGTTTTTTATACAATTTAAGATATTTTTTCGCCGATAGGGTCCAAGAAAAATCTTTTTTCATTGCTGCTCTCATTAATTTTTGCCACTCTCTTTTGTCCTGATACAAATTCAATACTTTCTTGATAGTTTTTAAGAAAACCTCGACTTGATACTCTTTAAAGAGGAAACCAGTTTTTCCATCGTCGATGGTGTCAACCAGGCCGCCGGTCTGACGAGCTATGGGAATGGTACCATAACGCATAGCAATCATTTGGCCTAATCCGCAGGGCTCAAATTTTGAGGGCATTAAAAAAATATCGGCGCCTGCATAAATTTTCTGGGCCAGAACCGGATCAAATTTAATCTGGGCCGAAATATTTTTGGGATATTTTTGAGAAAGTTCTAAAAGTTTTTTTTCATAATCCGGACTTCCCACCCCTAGAATCCGTAATTGACATCCCAATTTTATTAATTCTGGAATAACTTCAATTATTAAATCTATCCCCTTTTGAAGGTCCAATCTTCCAATAAAAGCCAAAAGAGGAGTTTCCGGACTTTTCTTAAAATTTAAAATTTCTTGAAGATGGATTTTGTTTTCAATCTTCTTTTCTAAATTCTTCAACGAATAATTCGCCTTCAAGTTGGGATCAGTCTCGGGGTTAAATCTTTTTTTATCAATTCCATTTAAAATACCAAAAAGTTCTTTTTTTCTCTTAATAAGTGATTCTTCTAAATCCTCCCCATATTCTTTTGTCAAAATTTTTTTTGCATAAGTGGGGCTGACGGTATTTAATAAATCAGCGTTTAAAATTCCTTGTTGTAAGGCATTAAAATCGCTATTTTTATCTCTCAATTTTAAAGTTGGCAATTCATTTCCTCTTAAATTCAAAAAATCTAAAATTTCTTTTTGGTTCCATTTTCCTTGAGTTGATAGATTGTGAACAGTCAAGACAGATTTAAGATTTAAGATTTCAGATTTAGGATTTAATTTTGCCAAAACTGGCAAAATTGCGGTGTGCCAGTCATGGCAGTGAATTATATCTGGAAACCAGTCAATTGCCGGGAAAATTTCTAAAACCGCTTGGGAAAAAAACAAAAACCTCTGAATTCCTTGAAAACTAAAAAGGCCGTGATAAACTCCATTTTCACCAAAATATTTTTCGTTTTCCAAAAGATAAACCAAAATCTTACTATCTGGTAAAAAACCCTGATAGACGTTCACCTTGTCATCTTTTACAATAATGTTTTTGGCAACTTGCTCAAATTTATGTTTTTTCAAATCGATTATTTGATATTTCGGCAGGCAAATTCTAACATCAACCCCCAATTCTTTCAGGGCTTTTGGCAAAGAACCAATGACATCTCCTAAACCCCCGACTTTAACAATTGGAGTGCATTCCGAAGCAACAAAAAGAATCTTCACCACATTAGAAATTTTTTGTCTCTTGACCATAATAACTAATCTTGATATATTCCTCGTTAGAAATGTCATGATTTCTAACGGGGTTCATAATTTTAATTCTGTTATTGCTCTTTTTAAAATTTTGATATGCTTCTTAAAAATAGAGAAAACTTCTTTCTTGGTTTTGAGATTAAAATAACAATGAGAGGCAAATCTAACAGCCAAAGAAATTAAGGCAAGATTAAAAAGTTTTTTAAATTTATCTTTTTCTTTTACATATTGTAAATAAGCATTGTAAAAATCTCTCTGCCAATTTGGTAATCTATGAGCCAAAAGATAGATGAACGCAACATCAAAAGCAAAATTATTGAAATTTGCCAACCCCCAATCAAGAATAATAAGCCTTCCTTCTTCATTAAGGATGAAATTATTTGGATAAAGATCTCCGTGGGAGAGATAATGGACATTTTTATTAAGAAAATTTTTATTCTTTCTTAAAATCTCTTGAGCCAAATTTATATCTTTTAAAGTTAGAAGATTTTTGTTTAGTTTTGAATTAATGAATTTGTTTAAAAATTTTACTCGATAGCCATTAAAGTCCTGCCAATACCACCAACCACCGTGCTTATATAAGGGGAATTTTGGCTTCAGGTTTTGATATAAAAAAATAAGATGGGCTAAATAACTCGGGGAAACTTTTGAAAGAAAGCTTTTCTTCATACCAAAATCTTCATCCATTATCCCTCCCAATTTTCCCCTTTCTGCTTTTTCTAACATCCAATAAAGATTTTTGTGTTTTCCTTCGGAAATTAATTTTGGGAAAAATCTCAATTTTTCCGGAAATTTCTTTTTTAAAATTTTATAGATTTCTATTTCCCTTTCTAAATCTCTTTTAACCTCTTTCCTTTTTTGGAGTTTAACCTTCAAAAACAAGTTATCATTAACTAAATCCGTGTAAAACCTTTTTTTTACCACGATTGAATTTTCCAATTTTTTCAAATTTTCTGTTTCCAATTTCAATTTTAGATTTTTGAAAAGAGAAAAAACATTTTGTCTAATATTTTTTAACATAAGGGAGATATTCTCTAACCTTTAAAAATAAATCTTTTATCTTGTTGCTGAAATCCATTTTTGTTCTCACATCCATTTCCTTCCAGCCGTCAAATAAAAGAATGCCAGAGAAATAAATTGCGTCAAGAAAAATCTTAATTAAAAACTTATTTAATTTTTCTTTTGTTTTGGAAAAATCGAAGTCGTTAAGCTGACAATATTTCCTTAAAAATATTTCTTGAGCTAATTTTCGCTCTTTTTGAGAAAAATTTAATGGCCAAAGGCTTTTGGGAAATTCAAGAGAAGCATAGAAGGCGGCGGCATCGAGAAGTTTGGGTCCTCTTCCTGCCTGGTCAAAATCAATAGCTATTATTCTATTTTTGTTTATTAAAATATTTCCGGGATAGAAGTCACCATGAATGAATCCCTGCTCATTTTTTAGTTCATTGAGAAATTCAATTTCTTTTTTGGCAATTACATAATTTGAAATGCTTGGCATTAGCTTCTTTATTTTCCTAAAGATTTTTTTATAATGTGTTAAGTCGACAATAATTGCTTTCCTTTTAATTTTTCCATTGAGAGAATGGATTTTAAAAAGAAGTTCAGCTACATTTTCAAAAATTTTAAAAGAAAATTTTCTCCTCTCAAGAATTAATGAGAGAGGAAGACCTTTAGCTTCTTCATAAAAAAGGGCCCCGACCTCATCTATATAATCTAATGGTTTTCGAATTTGAAATTTTCCCCTATCGAAACCGCTTTCATAGAGATATTTCATTATTTTAAAAGTTCCCTTTTTTGATCCGTCAATCTTTGCTGAAGCACGAATAATTTTTTTACTTGAATTTGAAAAACTTATTTTATACCTGGCGAGACAGGTCTTCTTTGCCCAGACCGGCGAGACTCTTTCAATTTCAATATCCGATATTTTTTTAGATTTCAACCGAGGAAAATAAAAATCTGCCTTCTTTTGAAAAATCTTTTGGATGTAATCTTTATCCAAAATTTTTTCTATTTTTTTTGCCATTTTCATTGAATCCTTCTCATCTCCGGCTGCCCGGATTTTATCTTTTCATATTTTTCTTTATATCTATCCATTAATCTTCTTAACTCTGGGTCAGGAACCTCCAGTCTTAAGAGGTCAACGGCGTGAATGGCGTCATAAATATCATTTTTTGTCTCTAACTTCCAGATGGCATCTCTCCATAAAATTGCCCTTTCAAAATTTCTCTTTTTTGCCGCTTCTTGCATTTTTCTTTTCATCATTTCTAAAAAGGCAAAATAGACTTCTGGTTTTCCAACCTCTAAGGTTCTTTCTTTGAAGGGGATTTTTACTATCTCTCGATATCTTTTTGCTAACCTTTCTACTTTTCCACTTCTCTGCCACCAAAAGGCAATAGAAAGAATATCTCTATAATATCCTTCTCCCCTTTTTAACTCTTCTTGAGATAAATTAGGAAGGGTTTTTAAAGTATCGAGAAGTATCCAAGCTCCTTTTTCAATCATTTCAATGCTCCACCACGGTTCTCCCGAAGCCCAGAAAAATTGATCGGAGGCTAGGGCTTGATCAAGCTTTCTTTGAGAGGAGGCGCCGAGTTTTTTCTTAGAAGATAATTTTGTTAAATAATTTAGAAATCTCCATTGAAGGTGATGAACTTTGTTTTCCGGATTTCTCCAGGAATAAAATTGGACACCTTTTTCAATGTCATCTCCAGAAGAAGCCCAAGTTGATTTTACTGGCGCAATTTCTTTCGTTATGCCAAAATATTTTGGAAGTTCGGATAAAAAAATCTGTTTGGGTGATTTTTGGGCAACGATTTTAAATAAAATCTTTTCTAGTCCAGGACGATGATGACCAAAGGTTTCGCCATCCATAGCCATGCAGAGGTAGCAATTTTTTTTAATTTCATCTTTAATTAATTCAACGAATTCCTTTTTGTTCCTTACCACGGCGCTCATTATGCAATTTGAAACACGTCTCTCCCTGAAAACAATTATTAAATTATTGGTATTTTTAACTGTAAATAATACATCTCTTGGAGGAATATTTTTGCCACCATCGAAAGAGATTTCATCTAAAATCATCATTTTATAACCCAAGCCAGAAACAATTTTGGCTACCTTGAAACTGTAAGCCATTTCTGGCGAAAAAAAACAAACTGGACGATAAGTTTTTCCGAAATATTTTTTATTTATTTCAGAATTCAAGACAATCTGCCTTATAATGTCTTTTTTCTTTAAAAAGGGAAGAATGGGATGAAAGGAGGCACTTTCAGTAAACTCTAACTTATTTGTTTGGGCTAATTTCTTAATAGTTTCTATCACATCTTTATATCCACTTTTGGCCAAAAGTTCGGTTAATCCCCCATTTATATTTAAATTTATTTTTGCTTTCGGAATTTTAAAAAAACCTCTGAATAAAGGTCTATAGGACTCATTTACTATCCTTTCCAATATTTCTTTCGATTGAGTAAAGGGTTGATAAATATGTAGAAAATTTACCCAGTACATACTTCAAGTTAGTCGCTCGCCCTTATCCCTGCACCGTACGGTGCAGGGCGCCCTTACGGGCTTCGGGCTCGCTCTTTAGAAACCGAACGCAGTGAAGGTGAAAAAGAGATTTATCTCTTTGACTACCCTCGGTTTTTAATATTTTCTTCACCCGCCTAAATTTCGAAGAAATTTGTGGCGGGCAAGCGGGAGAACCGAATGGTTTCCCCGACCCCCTTCCGATGTAGGACGGTTAAAGTTAAATAGAAACTGCTTTGTTATAAAGTTCTAAATATTTTTTGGCTGATGCCTCCCAAGAAAAATCAGCTCTCATTGCTCTTTTCATTAATTCTTGCCAATTTTTTTTGTATTTAAAAGTTTCTAAAGCCCTAACAATTGCTCCAAAAAGAGCATGGGAACTAAATTTCTCAAAAACAAAACCGTTTCCGGTATTATTTTTTGGATCGAAATCTTCAACAGTATCAGCCAATCCCCCAGTTTTTCTAACCACCGGAATTGCACCATATCTCATTGCCTCCATTTGAGTAACACCGCAAGGTTCAAATTTAGAAGGCATTAAGAGAATATCGCAACCAGCAAAAATGTGTCTTGATAAATTGAAATCAAGCATCAAATGACAACCAATTTTTTTTGGAAATTTCTTGCTAATTTCTTCCAAGAAACTTCGATATTTTGCCTCCCCTCCGCCAACAACTACAAATTGACAATCAAATTCAGAAACTAAAGTTTCTAAAATGGGAAATAAAAGATCAATGCCTTTTTGTTCATCTAGTCTCGTTACCATTCCTAAAACTGGAGTATCCTGAGAAACTTCTAAGTTAAACTCTTTTTGGAGGTGAGTTTTGTTTTTTACTCTATCTTTGAGATTAGAAATACCAAAATTGAAAGGAATTAGTTTATCTGTGGCCGGATTCATTTGCGTGTAATCCAAACCATTCAAAATCCCAGAAACTTTTGTTCTCACTTCTTTTAAAAGATCATCTAATTTTTCACCATATTCTGGGGTCATAATTTCTTGGGCATAAGTTTCAGAAACAGTATTGACAATATCAGCGAAAATTATTCCCCTTCTCATGAAGTTTTGTTTTGGCAATTTATCAGAGAAGAAAGAAGCGATGGGTGATTTGCCATCATCGAAATCCATCTGAGAAACAAAATGATGATCAAAAACTCCCTGATGAGAAAGATTATGAATTGAAAAGAGGGTTTTAATTTTACTTAAAACCGGATCTTGAGAATAAATAGTTTTCAAATAATTAGGCAAAGAACCAGTATGCCAGTCGGTACAATTTATGACATCAGGAATCCAATCGAATTGTTTTAAAAAATCTAAAATTCCTCTGGTTAAAAGGAGAAAACGAATTGGGTCATCGGAGTAACCATAAACATTGGATCTCTTTTCATAATATTCCATATTTTCTAAAAAATAGACTGGAACATCAGGTTCAGAAGGAAAATGGGTTTTAACATTGCAGATTAAAAATTTCTTTTCTTCGACTGTTTCGTCAGTAGGAATTTTCAGGCCTTCAAGAATCATTTCGGTTTTGTACTTTTTCTCATCAATTGAACCATATTTTGGCATAAAAATCCGACAATCTATGTTTAGTTTTTTCAGGGCTCTCGACAAGGAAAAAATAACCATACCCAATCCACCGACCGTAGCATAGGGATAAACTTCGGCCGATACAAAAAGTACTTTTAAGGGCTTTTTAAAAAACGGGAATTTTTGAGATATTGAATTTTTCATAATTTTCTGATTTAAGAACCGGCCTCGGTTTGACTAGGCCGAGCGATCTTTTTTCTTTTTAAGAAAACAAAAATGTACAAAATCTCAAGAATAGAAAGGGTATTTAATAAAAATAAGGCGATGAACCATTTTTTGTGGGAATTTTTAGCTGCTTTCCACAAAGCCACTCCAGGGGCCCGCGTCGAAGACGCGGGAGGGTGGTGGGTGGGTGGCGTCCAGGGTAAAAGCCAAAAAAATGAAAAGAAAATAGCAAAAATTAAGGTTTTTGGATCAGTTTGGGAGAGACCTGGAATTTGAAAAAGTAATTGAGAAACTGTCATATTTTTAATTTCTATTAGAATTTAGGTGAGTTTTTTTATTTTATAAACAGTCACTAATATCGCTCCTTTTGGATTATAGGCTTTATTTTATGGTAGGTTATCAACAAATTCTTTCCATTTTCCCGAAGTAAAATATTTTACGGCCCCTTTCATTTCGTAACCAATACATTTTCTTTCCCAATTTCTGTTCCAAACAACTAATGCAACATTGTTATTTCTTTTTAGATTTTCTATTGTTTCTTTCATCCCAACATCGGTGATAATAATTTTATCATTCTCTACCACTTTTACATAACCAACTGCAATATTATGGGGTTTTCCGTTTTTATTAACTGTCGCAACGGCAATAGCATTATTTTCAATTAATTTTTTGAAACGATTTAAATTAATTTTTGGCATATGATGAACTGAGTTTTTTCCCTTATGGCTATTGACATCGAGTCTTGATTTGCTATTATTAGATTAGACCCTCGGATGCCGCACCGCCGTATTTATTCGGCGCTTAAGCATCTGGGTCTTTTTTTATTTTAAGACCAATCGTTTTATTTCTTCGAATTTTATAACCTTATCTAATTCATATTTCCCCTTCATCGTTAAATAACACAAATTATGCACTTTTGATTTTCTGCCTATTTTCTCAAAAGAGATCTCTGGAATTTTCGTAAAAAATCTTCCCCACATTTCTAAGAACATACTTTTTAACATCTTATCTTTCCCGTAATATTCTTCATCAATCACAACTTTTGAAAGATTTTTAAATTGGGCCGATTTTAAGGCTAATACTACACTGCCAATAAATGTGCGATAAACAAATAATCTTGGTTTTCCTTGTTTTCTAAATTCTTCCTGGAGTTTCCTTTTTATTTTTGCTCCAATTAATATTGTAAAGGTTTTATCATCTACCACTCCTATAATTGTATCTTTACTAGTTTGTTCTATTTTATTAGACTGATTAATTTCTACTTCCACAATTTTTGATGATTTAACGTCGAGTTTTGATCCTTTTCATTTAATGTTACAAAATTTTGCTAAAATATTTTTGGCTCTTTGGAGGTTTTTATCCTCAACAAAAAGATAACTAGTTTCGTAGGTGTCGACATATAAAATGCTGATTTCGGCATCGGCTAAGGGTTTTGACAGAGAAGAAACAATGCCAGTTAAAACAAAACCTAAAGGTCCTTGAACCTTAAAAGCCCGCCAATTTTTCTCTGCCAAAACCCCGCCTGGAATTTTTTCTTGGGGTAAAATTATTGAAAGTTCATCGCTTGTTCTAGTTATAGAAGTGAAACTACTTTCCCCTATTGCCCCGTACCAATCCTTCTGGGATGGTACGGGGTTTGCCCAATCAGGAAGGGGACTTTTTTTATCGAAATGACAAATGCCAAATTTTTCCGGCGATATAGAAAGGGTAAGTTTTTTTGTTTTCATAATTTTAACCTAAATAATTTAATTCGTCCGACTATAATTTTATTTTACTCCAAACTAAAAAAGAGGCAAGCCCCCTAATTAGGTACGAAAACAAGCCCCAACTATTAACCGAATTTAATTTTCATTTAAATCTTTCTTATTATCTAGAATAACGGGGAGAGAGTTGGATTGTTTTTGCAGTTATACTGCCGTCAGAATTTTGGTCGCCGGAAACCATAATTTGCTTGCCAATTTCAATATCATCTATTGTTCCCTCGGTTGTTTTGGATATTTCAGTGGAATCTGAAAAAAAGACAATCTTTGAACTGCCATCTGGTAATTTTATCGTCAAACTTTTTTCATCTTTGCTAATCACTTCGCCAGAGAGAAAGTTGGTACCAGCTCTTCCCGCTCTCTGAGCAAACTGTTGTCTTTGTTCAGGCGAGAGATTTTGAAAAGAAGGTCTTTGGCCGGAAATTTTGCTTTGTTCGTACTTTATCCCACCGTAAAATGCTCCTGCCCCAACGACGATTAAAGCAATAATGAATAAAATCAATTTTTTCATAGGTTTTGGTTTATATTATTTGTTTTTAGCGACCTTTTTTGGATTTTGAGTTTTGAATTTGTTTAGGATTTAGAATTTTGAAATTTGGATTTTTGTATTACTCATATCTCAGCGCTTCTATCGGGTTAAGTTTGGCGGCTTTTTGGGCTGGCCAATAGCCAAAACCAATCCCAATGAGAGCCGATACGCCAAAGGCTAAGAGAATTGAAAAAAGAGAAATTTTTGTTGTTATCCCACCAAAAGTGGAAATTCCTAAAGATAGAATCCATCCCAAAACTATTCCCAAAGCCCCACCCAAGAATGTCAGCATCACTGCCTCGGCTAAAAATTGGAAATTAATATCCGATCTTTTAGCACCGATAGCTTTTCTCAAACCAATTTCTCTGGTTCTTTCAGTAACGCTTGTCATCATCATATTCATAATGCCGATGCCGCCAACAATAAGAGAAATCCCGGCAATGGCGGATAATAGAATGGTCATGGTGTCAGTGATTGAACTAACCATTCCTAACATATCTTCTTGAGTAAAAATAGTAAAGTCTACCAACTGAATATCTTTGATATTGTGACGTCTCATTAGTAAATCTGTAATTTCTGCTTTTACTTCATCTATGACTTTGGGGCTATCAGCTTGGACGGCGATAGTCGAAATATAATTATCACCAGTTAAAAATTTTTGAGCAATAGATAGGGGTATAAAAACGGTGTCATCTTCGATAACACTAAAACCGCCCTTTGCCTTCGTCACTCCAATTACTTTAAAATTCATTCCCTGAATCCTAATGTATTTACCTATTGGATTTGCTACTTCTCCGAACAAATCATCACGAACCAAAGGTCCCAAAACTACTACTTTTGTCAAATTGGTATCATTTTGCTCAGAGAAAAAAGAACCTAATTCAATTTGAACATTTCTTACTTGAGAATAAGCAGCGGTTGTCCCAATAATTTGGGTTCTAGTATTTTTATTTTGAGCAACGACTTGATAATTTCGCTGAATAACTGGTGCCACTCCTGAAATATTGGAAATTTCTTTTTTAATTTCCTCGGCGTCTTCTATTGTCAAAGTTTGAGCACTTCCTCTGGCAGCAGCAACTGCCGAAAATGTCCTTTGAGCCCCTGGCAAAATGGCGATTAAATTTGAACCCAAGGTTTGAATATTGCTTTCAATTGAACTTTTTGCTCCCTGGCCAATCGAAATCATTCCAATAACTGAACCAATGCCAATAACGATACCTAAAATCGTCAAACCCGACCTCAGTTTGTTGGCAGAAATAGCAGAAATTGTTTCTTGTAGCAAATCGGTTATGGACATTTTATTCTTTAATTTCTTCAATTATCTTTTTTTGCTGATTGACCGTGTCACTGATGATTTGCCCATCTCTAATTGAAATCACTCTCTTCGCTCTTTGGGCAACGTATTTTTCGTGAGTGACTAAAATAATTGTTCTTCCTTGTTTGTTTAAATTAGCAAAAGTTTCTAAAGCCTGTTCTCCGGTCTTTGAGTCCAAATTTCCGGTTGGCTCATCAGCCAAAATCAACGAAGGGTCATTAACTAACGCCCTGGCAATAGCCACTCTTTGCATCATTCCACCTGATAATTGATTTGACAAATGATTCCAAAATTCTTCGGGAAAAGCCGAAGCCCTTAAAACTGATTTGGTAATCTCTTCTCTTTTTCGCTGAGAAACACCAGCATAAATTAAAGGCAACATCACGTTCCTGAGCACTGTTGCCCTCGGTAAAAGATTGAATGTTTGAAAAACAAAGCCAATTTTTCTTTTCCTAATTTCTGCCAATTCATCGTCAGAAAGCTTTGAAACATCTTTTTCTTCAAAAAAATATTGGCCAGAAGTTGGAGTATCCAAACAACCCAAAATGTGCATCAAAGTTGATTTTCCAGAACCGGAAGGCCCTATGATAGCCACAAGTTCTCCTTTTTCAATAGAAAAAGAAACCCCTCTTAAAGCAACGGTTTCCACTTCTCCTGATTTGAAAACTTTAGTAACATTTTTGACCTCGATCAACATCTTATCCCAAATTACTTATTTAACTATTTGTCACAATCCGCACGATCGTGCGCTTTATGACACGAGGTTATCTTTGAATCCTCATTTGGGTACCTCCCATTCCGGGAATCTGGAATTGCTGAGTTCTTTGGGTTTGAGTAGTTTGAGTTGAACTAATTATTGAACTAACAACGATATCGCCTTCTTTTAAACCAGAAACAATCTCAGTGGAAGTATCGTTTGAGAGCCCTACTTCGACCGGCTGCGATGTTGGCGATTTTGGTAAAATTACTCCCGCGACATTGGCTAATAATTGCTGGCTTAATTTCTCATCTGCTTCTACTAATTCCACATAATAAACTCCGCCTTGAGTTTTAACGGCGCTATTTGGCAAAACTAAAACATCGGTTTTGGCATCGGTGATAACATCGGCCGTGACGCTCATTCCGGGTTTTATTCTTTCATCTTCATTATCTAAAGCAATTTTTACTCCATAATTGACAACTCCCTGATTGACTATTCCTACAGTATCAACTTCAACCACTTTTCCGGTTAGCGTTAAATCTGGCAGGGCGTCAAAAGTTAAGGTTGTCTTCTGGTCTATTTTTACTTTGACGGCATCAACTTCATTAAGGGTAATTTCGGCTATTTTTTGTTTGGTGATAATACTTGCCAGAGCTGTGCCTGAAGAAACCGAATCGCCTTTCTTTACCTTGATATCGGAAATTAAACCATTAAAGGGGGCATAAATAGCGCATTTAGCCAGATTTTCTTTTGCCGTCAATAAATTATCTTCTTTTTGTTGAATGGCAATCTTTTTAGCTCGAATATCCAATTCATCAGGACCGGCTTTTAATTTAGCAAGCGATTTCTCTTTTTCTTCAATTGATCTTTCAGCGTTTAAAATACTTTCTTTGTCATCTTCAATCGTCCGTTTTATTGAAAGCAAGTTTAAAAGGTGACTATTTGTCTTTCCAGTGTAGGTATTAAGACTCAAAAGATGAGAATCGGCAAGAGGGTCTGGTTTCAAATCTCGCTCGGTGAGTTTGTCTTTGTAGAATTGAATTAAATTATTAGCGCTTTTCACTGCTTCAGCAATAGTTTTTGTAGTTTCATAGGTCTGATTGATAAGTTCTTCAATAGCAACTTTATCTGAGTATCTGCTTGCCGATTTATAATCAGCGAAATTTTGATCATATGCTTTTCTTGCGGACTGATAGCGATCGTAAGCATCTTTTTCGTATTGGAATACTCTCTCATCATAAATTTTTGTCGTATCTGTATAGTAATTTATATTCGATTGGATTCGACTAAAATCGTCTCCAAAAAGTATATCCTGAAGACCGGCCATAACTGTCGGAAGATCAAGAAAGGCATTGCTAATGGTATTAAATCCATCTTCATATGCCTTTTCCAAATTATCTTCGGCCTTTTGTTTTGATTCTTTTGCCTGAGCCAAAGAATTTTCAGCCTGCAAAAGAGTAAGTTCATCAGGCGGTTCAAGTAATTTATCCAATTCAAGTTTGGCTGTTTCAAGAGAAGTTTCGGCATCCCTGACGGCTTTTTGGAAATCTGTATCATCTAATTTCATAATCAACTTTCCTGTCTTAACTTCTTCTCCTTTTTCAACAAAAATAGCGGAAACCTCGCCATTTACTTTAGGTTTAATGTCTACTTGATCTTCGGCTGAAATCTGACCGGAACCGGAAACCGAAATAATAAGCGTGCCCTTTTCAACTGCTGCCAGAATATAGCGAGTTTCCCCTTCTTTTTTAACAAATTTTTTATAGCCAAAATAACCGCCCAAAATAAGGATTATCAAAAGCGGAATAATAATTTTTTTCTGAAAGATTTTTTTATTCATAAAATTTCAATCCTTTAAAAATAATTTTTGGTGGAAAGACCCTGATCAATTTGGCTTCAATTTGACCCTGTTCGTTTGGAGAGCCAATAATTACTACCATATCTCCAATTTTTAAATCGGAGATTTTAATATCTCTCAAACCAGATTTAATAATTGTTTTTTCGGTCAGCAAAACAATTTTTTCAATATTTTCTCTTCCTTTGACAATTAGAGTATTGCCCTCAATCTTGATAATCTCACCAAAAGTGCCATGACTTTCGATAAAATCGCCGGGGAGAGGAGGCTTGAAACCAAAAAATCCAGCCCGAGGTCCAGCAAAATTTCTGTGATATTCTTCGGCCCAACGATAAGAAAAACTCGCCTTCATTGCCCCAATAAACATTCCGGTCTTAAAAATTAAAGCCGAAATTATAAAAACTCCTAATCCAATAAGAATTAACTTTAAAATGTCTCCTTTTTTTGTTTGATTTTTTTGTGTTTCTTCCATATTTTTAGCTGAATTTTAAATTATTAACTAGATATTGAAAGAGCAATTTTTTTCTATATAAAAATAAGCGAAGAGTAAAAAGACAAATTCCAAAACTTATTGAAAAAGTTATTATTTCCGTGATCGGCAAGGATTCCAAAATTGCTAAACTAAAATCCTGCCAAATGGTAAGAAAAGTCCGGAAATCACTGACGGCGGTAGAAACTAAATAGGAAATTCCAGAACTTTTTATTTGATTTAGGAGCATTGTCCAGGAGAGTGGCGCGGCAATAAATGAAATAACCAAAAGGAATAAAAAACCAAACAATAATCTTTTTGTCTGGCGCAATTCTTGTTCTCGCTTAATTGCCAGAATAATCTTATCAAAAAGTCCTGCCGGTGGTTCAATCAGTTTAAAATCCCAAAAAATTTTTTCCAAATCTTTATCCATATCTATATAATAATACGAAAAAAGCACTCCTCTTGGTGCATTCTAAATTAAAATCGGCTCATTTTTCTGACTTGAGCCGATTTTTGAGCGTTCCGATTGCTCGCCGATGTCTACTCTTTACAGTATGAATAGGTTCATCTAAAGTTTCAGCAATTTCTTTAAAGGTCAAACCTTGATTGTAGTAAAGGTTAAAAATCTGTCTTGTTTTGAAAGATAATGTTTCTATTAATTTTTGAATTTTTCCTTTTAATGTTGTTTTTTCGAAAATCTCATTTGGTAAAGGATTGAGATCAGCCAAATAAAAATATTTTTCCAAGCTCGAAATTGAAACTTTCTTTTCCTTTCGCAAAAAATCAAAACAAGTGTTTTTGGCAATAGTAAAAAGCCATGTTTTAAAACTCTTGTTTTTATTAAATTTCTTTAAATTTCGCCAAGCTTTTACAAATACTTCTTGAGTAATATCCTTGGCCTCCTCGCCATTGCCAACATACCGATAAACAAAACTGTAAATCGGCTTGAGATAACGGTGAATTAAAATCTCCAGCGATTTCTCATCGCCTTTTGCTTTCAAGTAATTAGTCACTAATTGTTCGTCAGTGCAGGCTTTCATTTTAAATCTCTGTTTTATTAAAAAGCCAGGATCCTAATCCAACCATTAGGATACCAAAAATTAAAAGAATAACCAAATCTAAAATTAAGGGGAATTGGGAAAAACCAATTAAACTGGCTCTTAAACCATCTACGCCATAGGTTAAGGGGTTAATGAGAGAAATTGGTTTTAGCCATTTTGGCAAATTACTAACCGGAAAGAAGGCGCCGGATAAAAGAAAAGTGGGAAAAACAAATAATTGCATAATGAGAGAAAAACTTTCGGTGTTTTCTAAGATTGAGGCAACGGCGATACCAAAACCAATAAAACCAGTGCCAATCAAAATCATAAATAAAATTGCCAAAATGATGCCAAAGGGATTTGAAATTTTAAAACCCAAAAAGAGAGACAAAATTAAAATCAAAATTGCCTGGATTAAGGCGGTAGTGATTCCGCCAGCAATTCTACCCAAAACAATGGCAAATCTTTTAACCGGGGCAACTAAAATTTCTTTTAAAAATCCGAATTCCCTGTCCCATAAAACAGAAATCCCGGCAAAGATGGAGTTAAAAAGCATGGTCATACCAATAATGCCTGGGACTAAAAAATTTAGATAATTCATTTGAGGCATTCCAGGAAGATTAAATCCCTGCCTCATTCCAAAACCAAAAGAAATGAGAAAGAAAAAGGGCATAGCTAAAGTTCCAATAACTCTGGCTTTAGCCCTAAAAAATCTCTTCATCTCTCGCAGCCACATTATATAAATTGCCTGCCCCGTAGCATCCCGAGAGGATTGCTTCGGGGTTTGCAGATTATTTGATTTCATATTTTCATCTTCGAAATCTATGCCCCATTCTTTTTAATTTTTCATTTTGATTTGCTTCGGTTTCCCTAATTCTCCTGCCGGTAAAATGCAAAAAGACATCTTCCAAGGTTGGTTTTTTAAAAATGTTTTTTAAATTTTGAGGAGTATCTAAGGCAACGATTTTACCAAAATCAATTATTCCTACTTTTTGGCAAAGATAATCGGCTTCTTCCATATAATGGGTAGTTAAAATAATAGTGATTTTTTCTTTTTGATTTAACTGAAGGATGTAATCCCAAATCCGATGTCTGGTTTGAGGATCCAATCCCAAAGTTGGTTCATCTAAAAACAAAACTTTTGGATAGTGCATTAAACCCCTGGCAATTTCTAATCTCCTTTGCATTCCCCCAGAATAATTTCTAACTATAACATTAGCTTTATCTTCAAGTTCAACCAAATTCAAAACTTCTTTGATTCTTTTTTTTCTGGTTTCTGAATCTAATCCATAAAGCCGGGCATGAAAATCTAAATTTTCATAACCAGTTAATCTATTATCTAAAGCTGGCTCTTGAAAAACAATTCCAATTGAATTTCTAACCTCGTCTCTTTGTTTTAAAACATCAAAGCCACAAACCTTTGCCTCTCCTTTTGTTGGCTTCAATAAAGTTGTCAACATCTTAATTATTGTCGTCTTCCCTGCCCCGTTTGGTCCCAACAAACCAAAAATTTCTCCTTCTTCAACTCCAAATGAAACATTATTCACCGCTTTCAATCCATTAAATTCCTTTGTTAAATTTTTTGTCTCAATAGCTAACATAAAATTTCTTTTAATTATATTCCATTTTACCCCGTTAGAAATTTGCCAATGAATTCTCTGGCGACGCACTAATGCGAACAGCATTGTCCGCCTTCGGCGGACTGGCCTATTCGGCCCCGTGCGTCGCAAAAGAATTGGAAGTCTAACTATGATTTTAGTATACCTTGAATTTCTATTGCAAATTTCTAACGGGGTTTATCTCTTAAAAATAAGAGAAATTAAGAAAAAGAGGGTTGAGAAGAGAATAATTAAGGGGCCGGCTGGAAGGTGGGTGATTTTGAAAAGCAAACTGCCAAAAAGGCAGCTTAAAATGCCGAGAACTATGCTTCCCAAAGAATATTCTTTTAAATTTTTGCTCAAATTTCTGGCGGTGGCTGCCGGAATGATAACTAAAGCCCCAACCAAAAGAGAACCGACAATTTTCACTCCCAAGGCAACCATTGCCGCAATTGAAAGCAAATAAATAAAATTTTCCTTTTTGACTTTTATTCCCTCGCTTTTGGCTAAATCTTCGGAAATGTTAGTCAGAATCATTTTGGGATAAATGCGCTTTATCACAAAAAATATCAAAAGAGAAAAAATAACTGAAGTTATGGCCATCTCAAAAGAAACTTTAGAGATGTCTCCAAGCAAAGCTTCCAACAATTCAGGTTCTGGCACAATTAAAAATCCGATTGCCAAAGAAGCGACAAAAACAATACCGACCAATGCCTCCATTGGCAAAGAAGTTTTTATCTCAAACAGCCAGATGAGAAAAATCCCCAAAAGCAAAAACAAAAAAGCGCCAATAGAAACATTGAAACCAAAAAGTAAAGCCAAACCCATTCCGGGCAATGCCACATGACCCAAGGCATCGCCAACCAAAGCCATCCTTTTAGTTAGCATCAAAGATCCCAAATATCCTGCCACTCCGCCAATAAAAATTCCCGAAATTAAACTAAGAAAAAATTGACTATTCATGTTTGTGTTCGTAAAATTTTATTTTTCCGCCGTAAAGTTGGGAGAGGCGCTCGGTTGTTAATTCCTTTGGAGTACTATAACACAAAATTTTTTTATTGAGGCAAAGACAATTGGTGGCAAATTTATAAACAATGCTCAAATCGTGGGTCACTAATAAAATGGTAAAATTTTTCTCTCTTTTTAATTTTTCCAAAAGATTATAAACCGATTCTTGGCCACCAATATCAATTCCGGTCATTGGCTCATCAAAAAGTAAAACTTGGGGATTTGAAGATAAAGCCCAGCCAACCAAAATTCTCTGAAATTGACCAGAAGAAAGCTCTCCAATTTTCCTTTTTAGAATCTCTTTTCCAAGTCCAATCGATTTTAAAATTTCCCCCGCACCAGAAACTTCGTTTCGGTGCGGGACTAGTCCAGCACCGAGCTCCGCTCTGGTGCTGGGATTTATTTCTTTTTCTGAAACATTTTTCAATTGAAAAAATTCCTCAACACTCATCGGAATATCTTTTATAAAAGGCAATCTCTGGGGGACATAACCAATTTTAATTCCCGGAGCCCATTTTATTTCTCCTTCGTAAGGTAAAATTCCAAGTAAGGTTTTTAGCAAAACCGTCTTTCCCGCCCCATTTGGTCCCAAAATCGTCAAAACTTCTCCTCCCCTAACTTCAAAAGATAAATTCTCCAAAATCTTCTCCCCATCCAATTCAACATTTAAATTTTCAACTTTTAAAATTGAGTTCTCCATTTATTTTATTATCTGGCAAATAGACCATAAATCAAGCCGGAGAGAAAAAACAAAAAAGAGATAGCCACATCTATTTCTGCGGAGGAGACAGGACTCGCCCCAAACAAAGCGGAAGGGGTGGGATTTGAACCCACGGTACCCTTTCGGATACACATGCTCTCCGGGCATGCCGAATAAACCACTCTCGCACCCTTCCCCTTGTCCTCCGCAGCTTTAGGCGAAGGAGGATTTCATTTTGGCAAACCCCGTTAGAAATTTTGCATAAAATCAGCTAATTAAAATGTGCTCTCGAAATTTCTAACGGGGCAGGTTGGAAATTGTTTTTGTAAATGTCGGGTATTGAACCGCAAATTTATAATTGAGAAGTTTCAAAACGGTCAAAAAGTCAAAAATTTCTTCTCTTAAAGTTTCGGAACCAATCAAAATTTCAGCCGCCTCTTGGAACAAATTTTTGGCATAGTTTTGCAAAATTTCGAAATTGGCTTTTTTTCTTAGATATTCAATTATCCTTTTGAACTCTCCCCTATCTAACCATACCCCCTTGCACAAACTGCAAAAATCAACAATGATTCTTGAATCTCCATAATAAATCTCATAAAGAGGCAGTCGGCAGGCCGGGCACAATCTTTCTCCCAAATAAACTTTAAATTTGTTTTTCCTTTTCCATAAATCAATATCTAACCAATTTAAATTTTCATCTTTTTTATCCTTTGCCAATCTCAATTCATCCTCTTCAAACCAAAGGCCAAGACAATTTGGACAATAATCCACTTCTACGCCGTAAAAAATTGCTTTTTGTAATTCGGTTTTACAAAGTGGACACTTCATGAACTTTAAACTTTAGACTATAAACTTTAGACTATAAACTATTTAATTGTTTTTTATCTCATCAATGATTTGTGGAAGGCTATTAATTGTTTAGCTAAATTATTACTTAGAGTAATAGCTTCGGCATGAAGATTTTTATTAATGTATTTGTCTTTTAAACAGATATCAAAGCAAGCCACCGCCTCATTTAAAGAGGTAACAGAGTTATTTAAGAAATGGGCAAAATCTTTGTCAGATATTCTGTAAGCTCCTTCGGCAATATTAAGTATAATGGAATTCAATGCCCTTTTAAGTTGCGAAGTCAATTCATAACGTTCTTCTTCAGGAATTAAAGGAACAATATTTTCTATCACCCAATTTCTAAAATTGAGGGCTTCTTGATAAACTGGCCATTCTCTGAACCTAAATATCTTTTTCATCTCAGTTTAAAGTTTATGGTCTAAGGTCTATGGTTTATAGTTTAAGGTCACGAAGGGCTTTGATTCTTTCTTCGACCGGGGGATGTGTCATGAACAGGCGGTAAAGCCAAGAAGTTTTTTCTTTTCCTCGAAAGGGATTGACGATATATAAATGGGAAGTGGCATTACTGGCTACTCTTAATGGCTCAGAATCGGCAGCAATCTTTTCTAAAGCCCTGGCAAGTCCTTCGGGATATCTAGTTAAAAGGGCGCCGGATGCATCAGCCAAAAATTCTCTTTTCCTGGAAATAGCCAGTTGGATTAAGGTGGCGGCAATCGGAGCTAAAGTGGCAGCTAAAATTCCAAAGATGGCTAAAATTGTCCCTTTTGATTCTTCTCTTGAATCTCGACGTCTCGCTCCGCTCCAAAAACTTATTCTCAAAAAGAAATTAGAAAGCATTGCCACCACTCCCACCAAAATTACCACAATTGTTTGTAATAGCATATCTTTGTTTCCAACATGCGAAAGTTCGTGGGCAATCACTCCTTCTAATTCGCTTCTTTCTAATTTTTCCAAAAGTCCACGGGTGAGAGCTAAAACAGCGTGATTTTTGTCTCTGCCAGTAGCGAAGGCATTGGGTTGGGCTTCTTCAATAATATAAATTTTTGGCAAGGGAAGGCCAGCAGTAATACAAAGATTTTCAACTAATCGATACAATTCAGGGTTATCCGGTTTTTCAATTGGTTTTGCCCTTGTTATTGCCAAAACAATTTTATCTGAATACCAATAGGAGAAAAAACTCTGAAAGACGGCAAAAATAAAAGCAATGGTCAAAAAAATTTGATTTTGCAACAAATAACTAAAAAGCCAACCCAGAAAAATAATAAATAGCAAAAAAGCAGTCATCAACAACCAGGTCTTTTTGATATTAGATTCGGCCTGAGTGTATAATGTGGCCATACAGAGTCAATCGCTCGCCCTTATCCAGCCTTCGGCTGGCGCTCACTTTGTCCGCTTCGGGCTCGCTCTTTAAAAACCGAACGCAGTGAAGGTGAAAAAGAGATTTATCTCTTTGACTACCCTCGGTTTTTAATATTTTCCTAGACGGGATGTTCGAAGAGGCTATCGCCTCTTCTCTCGCCTCGTTGTCACTCGGCAACCGAATGGTTCTCCCGACCTCTCTCCTCTATTGGAAATCCTCCATTGATCAAAAACTTACTTTTGGGGCTTCTCTTTCGGCTTCGGCAATCTCAAAGAGTTCCATTTTCCCAAAGCCAAAGGCAGAGGCGATAATATTGGCTGGGAAACTTTCGATTTTGATATTCAGATCCCTGACATTTCCATTATA
>Ga0210049_1001436_pt1 | contig 22278 bp, 16 predicted proteins | sample CryGeyCG2014_300_2_FD_183964 | JGI IMG/M metagenome (GOLD analysis project Ga0210049, IMG submission 183964) | Groundwater microbial communities from aquifer - Crystal Geyser CG06_land_8/20/14_3.00 (SPAdes) (version 2) | ecosystem: Environmental > Aquatic > Deep subsurface > Groundwater | place... | reverse complement strand
GTTCGCCGATTGCGCCTCAGTAGGTTTGTCCGAAATATCCCCTGAAACAAGTTCAGGGGGATTACCGAATCAATCGGGTATGTCCGTCTTCGTTTCAGTAGGGACAGTATTTTTGACGACCTACTTATGCTGACTTTGGTCAAGATGGCTGTTGCCTTGGGCGAGAGTGTGGGTTTTCGTCTTCAGGATTCTACTCACCAAACCTCTGAAGGAATGACCTTTCGAACGAGGAATGTCCTTCCGTCTCCGCGGAATGAATCTTATGTTTGGGAAGAGTCCTCAAAAGAGAGTTCCCAGGAGCAGTTAGACACGTTACGGGTGAAAACACCCCCTCACCGGAACTCGTTCGCGATGATATGGAGGCGCAGGTCTGCAAGAGCTTCCTCGCAGACGGCGGCCACCGATTCGCCGCGGGCGAGGGCTGCATCTCGTTTCTCCTGAGTGTCCAACTTTTCCTGGCGGAGCGATGTCTGCGAGTCTCTGAGGGTTGCCTTCAGTGTTGCGACGCGGTCGTCTGCGAACTGTCGGTGTGCTTGGTACTGCGTGGAAAGTTGCCGAATTTTTTCCAGGCAGGTCTGCACACAGTGTCTGGAGTATGCGGACTGCCATTCCTCGTAGTCCGTGAAGATCAGCTTCCCAAACCGGTGCGGAGAGTGAAAGCCCCCTTTGGTATCTGACCAACAGGTCCACATCCCAGCGGTCTGCAGGCAGCGCTGCCGGTTCAGGTTCATTCCCCAGATCGTATGGTTCGACGGGCGTTGCGTCATTCGGGTTTCGGCCCTCAGGACGCGCAAAGGGATCGCAGCTTCCACTGTCCAACGGTCATCTTCGATACCAGCGGCGCCTAGCCATTGGGACGTTAGACGTGGGTCGAGGTCGTTACCCCGGTGTGTATCCCGTTCTCCCCGGATGCCGACCCGGAATTGCAGATAGGTGAACTGGTCGTGATCGCTGTCGATGAATATCTCGATCGATTCCTCCATGGTGTTAAACAGGCTTCTTCGCAGCCGCTCTTTGACTTTCTCCATCTCCGGTTCGCCGCAGACAATTCCCACGTAGAGGTTCTTGTCATCCCAGCACAGCTTCCCGTAGGTCTCAACCGGAGCTTTGCTGCCCCCGATGTTCACGAAGGGATTGGTCTGTTCTGCGCGCTCCCAGCAAGCATCAGTGAGTTGGCCATCGATGCCAGGCGTCTGTGTCGTTCTCTCCGCAACGAGGAACGGAAGCGCCTCCGTCGCGGGCGCTGCCGTGGCCGACAGCGTAGCTGCAAAGAGTAGATTGACGATGATCGCTTTACCTCTGCGCAAGGCTCACCTCCTATTTCAGCCCGAACTTCCGTTGGGCGGTCACTCCGCTCATGACGTCTCGCACCGACACCGTGTAGTCGCCGGGTGGGTCATTGAAAGCGAGTGGGATGTTGGCGTTGGCCCTGCCCTCGTCCCCCAGCAGGTTCTGGGAGTACCAGGGAATCACGTGTTCATCGGGACCCGACACTTCAAGCCGGAGACCGTGACGAGAAGGCTTTACGCCGGCGTCGGCCTTCACGGAAATCTGAACGGCTACGGGGTTCCCTGCCGCGGCCGTGGTCGGGGCAGTAAGCTCCATCCCGGTGACCTTGTACGGCGACAGTGCGTAAAGCTTGGCCCGGTAGGAGACGGACGTGTCTACACGATCGGTCTTGCCGAGGTATTTCCCCGAGAGAACATCATAGATATGAGTGGGTTTGGGAAACAGAACCCGCACCGGGTACTCGGCGTTGTCGTAGAGAAAGTACTCTCTCAGCAGGGACGCGAAGGTGACCGCGCCACAGTGGAACTGTGCGATCTCCGTTGGAGGAATTGCATCGCCTTTCAGCGGGGCGATGGTGATCGGCGGGATGATTTTCGCGTGATCGCGAAGAAGTGTCGCCAGTTCCCGACTCTTCTCAAGGGGCAGGCGCTTCCAGCCAAACATGTCCGTATGCGCCCTTGCGTATCCCTTGAGGAGGTCGCCGATGAGAATGGATTCGCCCTCTCCCACCGTGGTCGTCGTTCCTGCTGTATCCGAAGGGAAGATGTCCGCGAGGAGGCTTCTGCCCTGCGGCGAACCATGCCCGTTCAACACGCCCGCTAACACGTCAGCGATAACCACGCCCCCCTGTTGCGCAAACTGCCGGATTTCCTGCGCCTCCGCATCCGAGACTGCGCGGCTGTGGGGCATGATGAACACCCGGTAGCCGGACCTGATAAGCGCGCCGTCCTCGACCTCGTCTGTGGAGAGGTATTTATATTGGAGACCGCTGTCTTCCAGCGCCTTGTTGAAGTCGGCCACCGCGGCAGCGTAGGCGGAACTCCAGTCGCTCTCCTTGGCGGCGAAGAGGCTGTCCGCAATGCGGGACACTTCAGAATGGTGAATGGCGATGCGGTCGTTGTCCCGAACAGAGGCGAGCAGCAGTTTACCAATGCCGGACCGGATTTGCTTCAGCGCGTCAGTGCGTGACTCGAAGAAGGGGAGCGACATCAAGTCGGGCGCGTATCCGCTGAGGGGACCCGGGCTGCCCATGGTCCAGAACCACGTCGTATTCATCTGATGGAACAGACTGTACCACGGGAAGAAATGGCAGTAGGTGGGTGTGTTGGGCCCGATTTGCCAGGTGAGGCCATAGGTGCCGTACCACATGCCGCGCACCTGCTTGGGATGGGCAAACGATCGAGATATCTCCATTTGGTCTGAGTTGCCGATGTAAGAGTGTAGGATTGAAATCTCTCGGCTCAGCGTCCACCAGTCGCCCCCGCTGTTGGGTCGAGTTAGCCCAACACCACCATCAAATCCGGCGCGCGCGTCGGGATCGTGCTTCGACAAAGCCTCACCGCTTCGGTGGTAGAATTGCGCGAAGACGTGGTTGCACGACAGCCGATGCTCGACCCACCGCGCGTAGACCTTGCTTTCCTTCGCTTCCGCAAACGTGATGGGCGTCACGGCGTCCCAATTTGCGAAGCCGGTCTTCCATTCCTGGTTCAGAGCCCGCAGACTGGGGTAGACAGACTTCAGGCGTTCGCGGAACGCAGCGAGACACGTCTTCGACCAGCAGAGGTTGGGGTTGTCGTAGGCATAGTTGGTTTCGTCGCCGTGCGTCCACGCGAGCGGGCCGTAGGGTCCGTAGATGTCGCTCTGCACATCGCCCCATCTGTCGAGGTTGGCCAGCGTCACCGGACTGCTCATGCAGCCGTAAGCATTGTCCGAATTTTCCGGCACAATGTGATCCGGCCCCGCGCCCAAGCAACCGTAACGCGCGGTGTAGGGTACGGCGGCCAGATTGGCGAGAGCGATGTTCCGCGCACAGGTGTTTCCGCGCCAGCCGATGTCGATGGCAGTGGTCTCATCTTCACCCGCGAGCTTGCGGAGCATGAGGTGAGTGAGGAAGTTGTTCTCGCCGGAACTCCACACGATGTCGTTGAAGTCGTCCCAACCCCGTCGCGCCCGGATCGGGAAATCGAGGTGAGTCGAGCTTATCGCCTTTCCGTCTCGGCTGATCGTTGCCTCGACCCGGTGCAGAATAGTCATTGGTCGTGTCTGACCCAAGCGGAAGCTTCCGCTGTTGCCGCTCACCTTCAGATTCGTTGACTCAATCAGCCGCCCGAAATTGTCGTAGAGACCAAGCGACACTCTCTCGTTGGCGAGCAGTGGACGTGATAGTCCAACGGCTCCGCCAATACTGTCCCCGGGGTTGTACGCGTTCCGCTCCAAAGTGATCGATCCGATACCGCCGTCAGCAGTCACTGAAAAAGCGCTACTTCCCCAGATGATGATGCTCTTCCCTCCTGCGGTCAGGAGCCACACGTCCAGAAAGTAATCACCGGCCATCAGGTCTGGCAGAACAAGCTGGACAGACGCTTTGGCGTCGGTGGCGCGGAGCGGGGTCGTGCTGCCGTCCGTCCGCGACCGTACGCACGCGCGAACGGTGGCCCCCGCCGGTGACTTGACGGTATCAATGGTCGCAGCCTTTCCGGCAACGGGCCAGGACAGCTTCTCGTCGAGGGAAATGGGTTTCAGCGCTGTCTCCGGTTCCTTCTTCCCCGCCCAAAGAACCGCTCGCGCGACCAGCGCCTGGTAGTATTCGTACGGAACAAATTCCGCCTCGGGAATGCTTGCCAGTGGCTGGAATCTCTCTTTGTTGTCGCTGAGATCCCATTGCGGAGTCAGGCAAGGCCAGGCAGTGCTGGACCGTTGATCCGCTGGGATGGGCGGTTCCTGGTAATCGAGCACAACCACGCGACCCTCGCCAAAGAGATGACATCGCACGAGACGAGAGCGGTCGATCTCTCGGAATCGCGGGAGCGAGGCGAGGGGCAGGTTTGCCGTGATGGAAGCCTCGTTGTCGGGTGTGGCGCGGCGGCGGAATACAAGGTCCAGTTCCTTGTCGTCGGCGGGGGGATTAACGTAGACCAGTCCCGCGCCGCCCGCAACCTTGCGCAGAATCTCGAACCGCTGCTTTGCCGGAATAGCAGACCAGAGCACCTTGCCTATGAGAACGACGTCGTATTCCTTCTTGAGCGCCTGCACACCCGCGCGCTGCACCACTTCCGGTGGGACGAGGAAGAACGCCGCGGCAGGATCGGATTGCGGCGAAAAGGCGAACTGGTGAAACGATGCGCTCATCCATGGAGTGAAATCAAGGGATAACCGTTGCGCCAGCTCCACCGTTTCACGCTGGCTCCACGTGGGAGCAATGACAAGCGCTCGCAGTTTCCCCCGGGAGTAGGGATTCGCCCAGGCAACGTGCGGTGTCACGTAATCGATGGTCAGCCTTCCATACGGGTGGTTCTTATCCAGCCCCAGCGGGTGGTCGGCGTTGACGGAGTGCCCCGCGAAAAGCAGAACCATCGCTGCCCAGAACCGTACGCTCGTCCCCATTTGAATCGCTCCTCCCGGGAAATTTTGGATTGCACGAAGTAATGGCGGTCTATGGTTGCCACCGTGCGAGGAAGCCCACGCGGTCAAAGTCGGCGTCGTTGCTGGCGATGTGTGACAAGTTCATGAGCCTGCAAGCCACGACGTGAGCAGCGTCTCTCAACATCAACCGGTACTGGGTGCCCATCTCCACAATTTGACAAGCATGAGATGAATCGATATTGCACAGAGACAGTGTCTCCGACTGCAGGCTGTCCAGCAGGTTGAGGAATTGCCCGACCGCCTTCCAACACCGTGCGGAGAAGTCGGGAATGGAGACAATTCGAGAATGGATCAGGGAGCGGTCGCGGGTGTTAAGGAGGCTCTCGCCACGCTGCATTAGGAGGAAGTAGATCACTTTCTCTTGCACCACGTTGGAGGTGACGGCGCGCAACTCTCCGTTCGCGACGCATCTCAGGAAATTGGTGCTTGCCTCACCAAAACGGGGATGACCAGAGTGGTGGTACGCAAAGATATTAGCATCCACAAAGATGGGTGTGTTGATGTGGTAGTCACTCAACGGTTGAGCCATGCTCGTTCCACATCCCGCCCAACTTAATCTCTTGGATCAGCGTATCCGTGGCGTCCGGCTGCGCCTCAACGATGCCACGCGTCGCGTCAACCATTGTTCTTGGGGCGGATGACGAATTGTTGTCCACGCTTCTCAAGAACGATCTCACCAAATCCCACCAGTTCCTGTCGAGGAATGAATAGGTCTTCCGCCGTGATGGTGGCCTTCATGGTTCTACGCCTCGCTCGTTACTTCCACTCTCTGCCAACACTGTACGACATCCTGCCACAAAAGGCAACCCGAGGGGTGTAAGTAAGATTTGTGATGATCATCCCTATCCAGCCCAGCCGGAACCATAGGCGCCTACAATCTGGAAACCGACAGTGATTGTGTAACGGAGTTCGCGGTTGGTCGGTCCTGAGTGAGTTCATGCCTGGCCGACCCCAGGGGGCTGATTACCATCACGCGTCACAAATCTGACTTACACCCCAACCCGAGTTGCAGACCTCAATGTGCCCAAGTCATCCTCCTCACTTCCCCCCCCAGAACACCAGTTCCGTCAGGGACTTCAGATCGTCTTCCACGGACTCCAGCAGCATCCGCTGCGCGCTTTCGTTGGGAACATCATAGGCATGGAAGGCAAGCCGAATCTCGCGATGATCTCGAGGGTAGCTCATCGCGGTCCCGACGCCGTAGTTGCTCAATGCGATTGCTCCAACGCTCAACTTACCGGGCAAGAGAACGAGCCCGAGGGATTCCTTGTTCGTTTCTTGGTCGGCATAGAACACCCACGCGTCATCCTTGTGGAGGGCAACCTTGGGGAACTCCTTCGACGCGAAATCTTTCGGCACACCGCCTTCGTCATGCGCCGTTTTCACCCATCGGTGTGAAGGCAAACCGTAGGTGGGCCCGAAACCCCCCGGGTAGCCGGTCAGCCGGACCTCCAGCGACTCGACCTTCATCCCCCCCGGCGCGAGGTGTATCTGCGCGAACACCGGTTCACCCTCCGCAGGAACGACGAAGCTCAGCGCCAAGCGGCCCTTCTCAGGCAGTTCCCAGACAAACCGCAGGCGTCCTTCCGTCCCTTCTCTCATCTCGGTCTGGCTGGCGGGTTGCGCCGCAAAGACATCGCGCCCGTTCAGCATTACGCGCAGAGTGTTCCCGCGATACCAGCCCCCCCAGGCTCCCGGATCGAAGCCAATGCCCATATCGGAGTTCGCGAGCGAAGGGAACGATCCGGTGAAGTCCGGCGGCTGGTTGAGGTATCGGGCGTAACCTATGGTGCGGGTCACCAACCCGCACTGGAACGACCATAGATCACGCTTCAACGAAGGCTTGTTCTCTGCCGCCGGGGTGGTCTGTTCCGTGTGCTCGATGCGTACCTTGAAGGAATCTTGCATTAGCGCTCGCACCACCTCAAGTTCCGGGAGCTCAGCGGACGCGGCCGCGTCCACGAGAAGCAGTGAGGCGGGGATCGGAAAAAGGATTGATTGTCGCGTCATTGTGCACCTCACTCCTCTCCTCCGGAAATAAACCGCCAAGACGCAAAGAACGCAAAGACTCTTTGCGGCCTGGGCGGCTTCGCGGTTAAAAAGAACTCTCTTCCGTTTTCATCTTCCGTGGTGACCGAGCGGTCATGGGCGATTCCCTTGAAAATGCGGATTTCGGAGTGCGGAGTGTGGAATGTCGTGAGTGTGATCCGTCCGGATAGGCACGGATAGTGGAGCCCTTGCTCGTCCCGCTGGAAGCTGTTGGCGAGTTCTTCAGGATGGCTGCGCAACACAGCCTGTCGGTCAGCGCCACATGCGGCAATAAGTTTTAGCAACGTCATGAGTGTGCTTGACACCTTCCGTTGCGTGGGCGACCACCGCGTTTTGTCCGGGAGTTTCACCGACCCGGAGAGTCCCGTGACCGATGTCTGCCGCCCTTTGGGGACAACGGAAGACAAGGTGAGGATCCGGAGAAGGACGACACCCACAAAAAGAATCAAACGGGTAAACCTCACGGCGTACGACGCACGACTCGGCATGGCAGCCTCCGTCTCAACACGAAACAAACGGCTCGTCACCAACCGCCGGAAGGCGCACACCCTCTCCGCCACGTCACCGGTTGACCCCGCAAATGTAGCACCGCTCGTGGGAGGTGTCAAGCTGGGTACGTACCCCTTGATCCACCATCAATGAAAGAGAAGAAGGTTGTGCAACCTTGTGAGTACTGAGGCGGGGTGAGGTATACTCGTTAAGGCTGAAATCCCACCGTTAATCCTACGGCAATCTCCGTAATTCCGGGATGCACCCGTTGACAACCGCCCCTTGTGGTTTTTGGTAGGGGCCATCTCCGATATGCCCACCACGGGACGAACTTCACGCGAATGTGGGCGCGTCGGAGACCGCCCCTACGAAAGCCCCATGATGCTGGGCGCGTTTTCTACCTTTAGCGGTGCGCGTTCACCTCGTCGAGTCAAGCGCTTCCATTGGCGCCCATCCAACTTGTTATACGCTTCGTATTCAGCCACACAACCTTTGCCACCACTGCCCAATACGCACTGAAGACAAACCACGGCGAGAGGGTGTAGTGCCACCACCTCAGGCCGTCGGCGAGAAGATTGGGAGTGTCTCGATGTCCCTGCAGAATCGAGTCCACGTCGTTCATTGCCAGGACAGTCGATCGGTCGCAGGAGTTGACGAATTGCCAGTTTGCGAGCACGGCAGTTGCCAGTATCACGCCGATGACCGCACACCAGTATTGCCCCCCCCCGCAATTACGCGACGCGCCTTGAGCGCGCGGTCATTCATCGCCCCGTTCCTTCTGGAAGCGTATCCGTGTTTTGTCCACACTTCATCCATGTCAGTAGTTCAACGCAACAGGACTCGATGCAGGTCAGTCGCTCGTTGAGGATGCCGTGCATCTCTTCCGGGGTTACCTGCCAGAGAAGTGCACAAGGCGGTTCTCGCAGCTTTGCGAGGGTTCTAACTTCCGCTGAAGTGGCGTCGGAAAGAACACCCCCCTCTGCCAGCAGTCGTGGGACATTTGCGTACTCGTAAGCAACGCCGAATCCTGAGCGTGCGATGATGTGTCGTCCGGCGTCGAACAGGGCTTCCAGCGAACGACGGAAGTGGTGTTCAGAGATCGCGAAATTGTCCGGATTGCTGACGAAGTCGTCAACCGGCAAGTGGCTCAGTTGCCGCAGTCGGCGCAGCGACCGGCGCACGTGTGCAACCTGACTACGCACCAATCGGGTGTTGATTTCAGGAGCGTCTTCCATGGATTGACTCCTCGGCCTCCTCGAATTGTCGGTCGTACCACCGGCGCAGGTGCATCCAGGTACGCATGACCTGTTCCTCAAAGTTGGCCCTGCAGAGGTCATCGGACTTGAAAAGGATCTCGCCGTTGACCGCTTCCCACTGGAGCACGGGCGGGGCATGGTCGAGGAAGACCAGGTCCAATCGCCGCGGCAAGAACAGTGGCTCCAATTCGTCGTGCAATTCAAGCCACACGTCTGAGAGGGCATGGCGCGGAAGAGATTCCTGGAATGCCAAGCCGATATCTACGTCACTGTTCGGGTCTGTGCAACCCTCAACAGTCGACCCAAAAAGTTAGCACAGGTTGACACCGTGCTTCCGCAGTGACTTCTTCAGTGTGTTGACCGGTATTCCGGGGAGAGAAGCATCGTGTATTGACATCGTTCTTCCGTGGTCCCGCGCGTCGGGAGGTGACCCCTCACGACACGTATTCATGACATTTACCAACGTCAGTATGATAGCACATGCCTCCCTCGATGTGGAACAACACCGCGACGCCTTGCATATCATATCAAATGAACGACTGGAACTTCACTCCTCCAGCGACACTGCCCACTGATTCGGCGTAACGCCAGCGCCGTGTGCGGAGTAGAAGTAGCCGGTATGCGCGGGGGCGTTCACCTTCAAGTCGATTCCATCGAGAGACGCCGAGACCTTCCATCCGCGGCGGTGACTCTGCTCAACGCTGATGTCCAGCGCGGACACCCCCTGGGCGAGGGTGGCGACCTCCACCCCGGAAGTACGGGGACTGACGTGCAGCAGGAATCCCAGAAAGAGGGCCGTCTCAAGAGGGTTGACCTCAACACCCTCTCGCGTCCCCCGAGCAGTTAGCGCCATCTCACCGTCGGCGTCCTGTGATAGCACGAGACGGGCATCGCTTCCGTCGGTGGTGAAGAAACGAAGTCCCACGCGTACGCTCTCCGTCTCCAATATGACGGTGCCTCTCAGGTTTTGCCGGTCGATGTCAGAAATTGCTTTACCGTCACCATCAAACAGTCGGATCTCCTCCGCGATCCCCAGTTCCGCTACGAACTCGGGTGCGAACTGCTGATCCCGCACCAGCTCATGCGGTCTTCCGGTGTTGAGCCCTGTGAAGCGTCCCTTCCACCAGGCGGGGGATAGGTTGTCGTGGTCGCTGTTCGGGTCGATGAGCCACGTGCATCCCGTTAGAAGCGTTCCGCCTCGCTGGCAGGAAAAGTGGCCGGCGGGCGGGCGCGTCGTCTGAATGGGAATGGTGCATCGGGAGGAGGCGGACTTGTACGTTAGGAAGAAGGGGACGCCGTGACCAAAACGAACTCCTCCCCTTGAAATGCTGCCCAAGGCGAAGTCGGGGGCGAGGTAGTTGGTGCGTGAGAAATCCTGAGTCGAGGCGAGCGTTGTGCGCGGTAAAGACAGGTCTGCCGCCTCCGGCAGGACGTCTTCCGGGCCGATGGGGACGCCCAGCCACAACGGTTGTCTCCTCTGCGGCTCCGGCGCGCTGGCCGTAAGGTGCATGACCCAGTCCATCGCCGAGTGACCTCGCAGACGCCGGTCTCCCTCATACGCTCGCGATTGCGGACCGGTGATTCGGCCGATGGCCGGATGGTAGTCGAAGACGGCAGCGGTGATGAGATGTCGCATCGCCTCGCGCACCTCGCGGAGCAGTTGCTCACTTGCAGAGTTGCAGGTCAGCATCATGGCGAGGGCGTGAATCTGAACGTAGGTGTAGCAGACAGAGTTGTATTCGGTGATGGCGCCGAGGCGCGCTGAGTGGTTGCGCCACTCCTCCCAGTCCCAGTAGGACAGGTCGCGCGCACGCGGGTCGTCCAGCACGTCGCCGATGAGCAGCTTGCTCGCCATGTTGAGCAGCGCGATGTTGGTGTATTCCCAAGTAGCGCGGTGGGCGTTGAGTCCTTCGATGGCCAGTGACAGCCCTTCCCGCAGTCCGCTCTTCAGCGCGTCTGGCATTGAGTCGCCGCGGTGCCTCAGGACATAGCAGAGACATGGCGCAATGAATGAAACCGCGTTGGGGTCCCACGCGGTCTTCCAGTGCGAGTGCCAGAAGAAATTCCCGTAGGTGAAACTGCGCGGGTTGATGTCCTGATGGTCGAGCACGGCGCCCAAGGCCTTCCATGCGAGGTCGTCGTGCCTCGTCATGGCCAGAGCGACGGCGAATTCCGCGCTGCTGCGGACGTCGCTGCCGGAGGCTTGGGAATGTGCGCCGAACGAGAGCGTGTGCCCTGAAGGTCGGATGAGACCAATCTCCGAGTCTATCTGCTTCTGGCTCTCCTCCGCAATGGTCTCGAACATTTGCTGCCGTATGGCTTCGAAGTTTGACACGGTGAAATCCTTTCGCGATCAAATGAGATGTGATTAGTGACAAAAGTTTCCCAAACATTCTGTAAAATCGGTACCTTCAGGGGCATGCGAGGCTTTTTTTATGTCCCTCTGCCGTATCAAGTTAAGATCCAGTCATAAGGAACAGACGGCGAACTCCTTTCAGCGCGTCATGCAGCAAACTGATCCAAAGCCCGGAGCGCGGCACGTGCTCCTGTGCCGTTGTGTGCAAGCTGAATCTTTCCCCACCGTCCCTCTGTCAGGACGGCACACCGACCCGAAACCTCTACCCGTAACTACTCAGGTACACCATTTTAACAGGATTAACAGGATGCATCGGACTCTGTGAGTCCGAAAGGAAACAAAGCACCTTGTAGGGAGAGTAGGTGAATAATTACCCACTACCTGTGCCCCGAAGGGGCAAAACAACATAGCCAGGGGCAACGCCCCTGGAACAAGGAAACGCCCGCCTTCCCTTACGCCCTGAAGGGGCAATACAATAATCGAGCTGCGCCCCCGTCCGTCGTGAAGGTATTTGTCTTGCCCCTTCAGGGCGGACCATCCTGCTTGGCGCCTTTGTACTGGGGCGTTGCCCCCAGGCTATGTTGTGTCAGTCCTTCGGACTGGCCGGACGAAACATCCACGGCTGGAGGTTGTGCCCATGTCACGTGATACCAATCTGTTAGGTTGCGGGACGGTGTCCACTACCGTAACTATTCACCTGGTGGCACGCTAACCTCGTTCGCCAACTTACGTCCGCAAACTTATGTGCACTATCGTACAGGAAAGATGAGTCTCTCGTCGGGGCGGTTCCGAGGGATCGGAATGTCCCGACATGGTCGGGATACTCGCCACGCGGTACTCGACGTGTCGGCATCTCCGACGTGCCCACATTCGCATGAAATTCGTCCTGTGGTGGGCATATCGGAGATGGCCCCTACCAGAAACCACAAGGGGCGGTTGTCAACTTAAGCGAGTATATCTTGAAGAGGTTGGAAACCGACAACCCCTCCTGTAGATAACAAATCTACGAGGGAAAAGCAAATCTGGCGCCAATGCTCAAGGCGCAGAAGTTCTCTCCCACTGCTCAGTCGTCCAAAAACTGCTGGGATTTTCAGCTTTGGGAAACTCTTGGTATTACCGTCTGCAGCGTGAAGGCAGCAATACTAAACCTTACCAGGTTCGACAAGTCCTCCGAATCATATCAGAGTACCGTTTGGCAGGTGACGAGTGATGCACAGATACGCGATCATTATCTACTGGAGTGAACAATATCAGGTCTTTATCGCTGAAGTGCCTGAGTTGCCCGGCTGCATGGCCCACGGCCTGTCACCGGATGACGCCCTCTCGAACGCGAAAGAGGCGATGCAGCTCTGGCTGGACGCAGCGAGGGAATTCGGCGACCCGATCCCTGATCCGAAAGGGCGCCGACTCGTTTACGCCTGAACATTGTATCAATCCTCACGCGACTGCCGTGCGGGTTACTCCTCGGCCACTTCATCCCCACGATGCATTCTCACAGGTTGCTGACCTGCGCAGTGCAGTCTCCTCGAGCCACTGCGCCTTCGTCCGCCATCTGCAAATTGACTGTCCCGGCGATCTTGGGTAGAATGACAGGCGTTGAAGACAGTTAGAGCGGAGCAATTTGATGAGATTTCAGGCTCCCCGGGGAACGCATGACGTTCTGCCCGGGGATTCTTTTCGGTGGCGATTTGTCGAGGAGACCTTTCGGGAGGTGTGCCGGCGCTTCGGATATGCCGAAATACGCACGCCCACTTTCGAGGACACGCAGCTCTTTCTGCGCGGCATCGGGGAAGGTTCAGAGATTGTCGTCGACAAGCAGATGTACTCCTTCAATGACCCTGGGGGGGATTCCCTGACGTTGCGGCCGGAAGGCACTGCTCCCGCGGTGCGCGCTTTTCTGGAGAACTCACTCCACGCCCAGGGGCCAGTGACAAAGGTATTCTACACCGGACCGATATTCCGCTATGAACGCCCGCAGTCGGGCCGGCTGCGGGAACATCACCAGTGCGGCATCGAACTGTTTGGCTCCATCGACCCTGCGGCGGACGCGGAAGTCATCCAACTGGGAGTCAGATACCTGCGCTCACTGGACATCCGTGGCGAGGAGATTCATATCAACAGCGTAGGTTGTCCGGCCTGCCGCCCCGCCTACCTCCAAGTGTTGCGGAGGTATGTCAAACCACACCTGAGCGAGATGTGCGGAAACTGCCAACGACGGTACGAGGCAAACCCGCTGCGGATTCTCGACTGCAAGGTGGATGTGTGCAGGGCAGCCACCGCCGACGCTCCGCCCATGCACGACTCTCTATGCGGTGAGTGCAGCGATCACTTGACGGGGTGCCGGGAGGTTCTCGACCTGTACGGAATTGAGTGCGTTCTGGACGACCGCCTCGTCCGCGGACTGGATTACTACACGAAGACAGCTTTTGAGTTTTTGCACGGCGGTCTCGGCGCCCAGAGCGCGGTGCTCTCGGGCGGAAGATACGATGGACTGGTGGAGGAGTGCGGAGGCAGCCCCACACCAGGCGTTGGCTTCGGCAGCGGCGTCGAGCGGGTGCTCCTCGCGATGGAAGCAGAGCAGAGCCAACCCGTCGCGCCGGAACCGATCACCGCGTTCGTTATCACGCTCGGTGACGCTGCCCGCAAGGCCGGGCTGAAGCTGCTGGCCGACCTCCGCGCTGTAGGTCTCGCGGCAGACACCGACTACGCCGGCCGGAGTATGAAGGCGCAGATGAAGGAAGCCAACCGTTGCGGGGCGAGGTATGCAGTTATCATCGGTGAAGACGAAGTCGCCCACAACGCGGCCACGGTGAAGGATCTGGCGACGAGTGAGCAGGCGTCAGTTCGCATGGAGTCGCTGGTGGGATCGCTTGTGGAATGAGGCATCCTGTTTGGAGGTGGAGAAGTGGACGCAGCCGTACTTTCGACGAGGCTCGAGAGATTGGAGCGAGAAATCAGGTTGTTGAGATCGCACGTTCGCGACGCCGGGATACCTGCTGCACCGGCAGACCGTGGGCTTCGCTCCCTCAAAGGAATTTGGCGAGGAGTTGATCTGACGCTCGAAGAGATTCGGGACGCGGAGGTCAGAGTGAAGGACTCCTCGCAATGATTTACGTCGTGGACACACATGCATTGGTCTGGTACTTTGCCCGAGATGCGAGATTGGGGTCGGTGGCGGAACAAGTGCTGGATTCACCGGATTCAACGTTAGTTATCCCGACCATCGTGCTGGCCGAGTTGAAGTACCTCTCATCACGAAGACGAATCGTCCCTGCTTTCGACTACATTGCCGAATCCTTGGAGATGGACTCGCGCTGCTGTCTGGAAGATCTCAACGATTCCTCCGCGCGACTCATGCCCGATGAACTCGACATTCATGATGCCATCATTTGCTCGACGGCGCTTTCTTACGTTGGGGAGTCGGAAGAAGATGTGCGGCTCGTTACCCGGGACGAAGAGATTGTGGCTTGGGGCAAAGTGGAAACCGTCTGGTAGGCTGTTGAAGGAGTTGTTGAGTTGAAACGCACACATCATTGCGGGGAGCTGCAGGCTGAGAACATCGACGAAGAAGTTGTCGTGAACGGTTGGGTGCAGAGCACACGGGATCACGGTGGCGTGATTTTCATCGACCTGCGCGACCGGTCGGGGATCGTTCAGTGCGTCTTCAACCCAGAGATTCAGCCGGACGCGCACACGATCGCGCAGGAAGCGAGGAACGAATGGGTGCTGGCGGTGCGCGGCCCCGTCCGGCGTCGACCGGAAGGCACCGAGAACCTGAAGCTGGATACCGGGCTCGTTGAGGTGGTTGGGCAGCGGATCGAGGTTCTGAACGCCGCCAAGACCCCGCCGTTTGGCGTGGATGATGCTGAACCGGAGGAGCTGACGCGGTTGCGGTATCGCTACCTCGATTTGCGGCGCCCGCGCATGGCAAACAACCTGAAGCTGCGTCATGAGGTAACCAAATCCGTCCGGGAGTTCTTCTACGCGGAGGGCTTCTACGAAGTCGAAACCCCCATGTTGTGGAAGAGCACCCCGGAAGGCGCCCGGGAGTTTGTAGTTCCATCGCGGTTGGTGCCGGAGAGCTTCTTCGTCCTTCCGCAATCACCGCAGCTCTGCAAGCAATTGCTCATGGTAGCCGGCGTGGAGAAATACTTCCAGATTGCGCGTTGCTTCCGGGATGAGGACAGCCGCGCGGATCGGCAACCGGAGTTCACGCAGATTGACGTGGAGATGTCGTTTGTCGATCAGGACGACATCCTTGATACGACCGAGCGCATGTGCGCGCAGATAATGAAGCAGTCGCTTGGTGTTGACGTTCCCCTGCCGTTTCCGCGATATACCTATGCGGAGGCGAGGGCGCGATGGGGCTCGGACAAGCCTGACACCCGCTTCGCAATGGAGCTGGTCGATGTCAGCGACATCGTTCAGAATTCAGGCTTCAAGGTTTTCCAGAACGCTGTCGCCTCGGGTGGACAGGTCAAGGCCCTGAACGCTCCCGGATGCGCAAGTTACACGCGGAAAGACATTGATGACTTGATTGGTCTCTCCAAGCAGTTCGGGGCCAAGGGGATTGCTTCGTGGGCGCTCGGAGAGTCGGAGATCAAGTCGCAAGTGGCGAAGTTCCTGACGAAAGAACAGATGCAAGGCATCTTTGAGCGCGTCGGTGCGCAGACAGGCGATCTTGTTCTGGCGGTCGCTGACACGCCCGAGGTGGTTGCCGAGTCGCTGGGACGAATCCGTTTGGAGATGGGCAAGCGGTTGGAGATGATTCCGGATGGAGCGTGGGACTTCCACTGGGTCGTGGACTTCCCGCTCTTTGGATGGAACGACAAGGAACATCGCTACGATCCCATGCACCACCCGTTTTGCGCGCCCAACCCGGATGACATCCAGTTGCTCAAGGATGGCTACAACACAGATACGGAACCCGGACACCGAGACCATCCCTGGGGCAAAGTACGGGCGACCCTGTACGACCTTGTTCTGAACGGATATGAAATTGGGGGCGGAAGTATCCGCACCCACCGCCGCGACCTGCAGGAGTTGGTGTTCGGCGCCATCGGTCTGGACTTTGATCACGCGAAGGAACGTTTCGGCTTCCTGTTGGAGGCTTTTGAGTACGGCGCCCCCCCGCACGGCGGTATCGCCTGCGGACTCGATCGCATTATAGCGATCATGGCAAGAAGCGACTCGATTCGCGATGTCATCGCCTTCCCCAAGACGGCCACCTTCACATGCCCCCTTAGCGGCGCACCGACCCCCGTAGATCGGAAAGCACTGGACGAACTGCACATTGCCACGGTACCAATGGCGGTGTGATGCAGGCAATCCTGTCCGCTCAACATCGGCAGACGGGATTGTCTGTCTCACGCCTCACTGAATTTTGCTACACACACGCTTATGTCATATCGGCTGATCAGAAGGACTCAGGAACGCCTCTCGCACGAACGTCGACCGGAACTGAAGTCGCCTGAGGGGCGCGTCCATTTCGCGGTTTCGTTCCCCAACACCTATTTCGTGGGCATGTCCAACCTCGGGCTGCATGCCGTTTATCACCACGTGAACGCGCATCCATTCGCGGTCTGCGAACGCGTCTTCCTACCGGATGCAGCAGACCTCGACGAACTTAACAGCAACAACACCCCGCTGTTCTCGCTTGAATCACAAAAGCTCATCCGTGATTTCCACATGGTTGGCTTCTCACTGAGTTTCGAAGAGGATTACATCCGCGTCCTGCGCATTCTGCAGTTGTCACACATTCCTCTGCACGTCGCCGATCGGGAAGACCTCCACCCGATCGTTATCGCCGGCGGGCCGTGCGCTTCCTACAATCCGGAACCAATGACCGAGTTCATTGATGTCTTTGCCATTGGTGATGGAGAGCCGCTCATCCCCGCAATCCTCGAGACATTGCACCCCTTGTACTACCCCAGTGGAGGAAACCCCCGAGCAACGCGGCTGGAATTGCTGGAATCGCTGAGCAAGATTGAGGGATTGTACGTCCCTTCCGTTACAGGATACGGGCATCCGGTGCGCCGGCAATCGGTTGAGGACATCAACGCTCATCCGGCGGATACGCAGGTATTTACTCCAGATACAGAATTTGCCAACGTGCATCTCGTCGAGATTGCGCGCGGTTGCTTCCGGCGGTGCCGTTTCTGCGCGATCCCCTACTCCACGCGTCCGCTGAAGATGGCAACGTCCGAGCGCGTTCTTGAGGTGGCGAGGCTGCACCGGTGCGCCACGGATAGAGTGGGACTGGTCGGAGCGTCGGTCTCCGACTATCGCGACATCACCAGGCTGGTGACGCAACTTGCGGATGAGGGATTCGGGGTGCAACTCCCCTCTCTTCGTTCCGACCGTTTGAGCGAGGAGTTTCTGGACGCCATCTGGGGGGGCGGGCAGCGCAGCATCACGATTGCCCCGGAAGCCGCCACCGATCGCCTGCGCTCCGTGGTCTCCAAGAGCATCCCGAACGAACAGATCATCGAGTCTGTTGCACGCGCCGCTCATAGGGGGTTTCGGCACATCAAACTCTATTTTATGATTGGCCTGCCGGGAGAAAGCCAGGAAGACATTGATGCTTTCGGCCCGTTCATCGGAGCAATCCTGAAGGAAGCTCGAAACGTCGACCGGATCGCCGTCACCGTCAATCCCTTCATCCCAAAGCCCTGGACACCGATGCAGTGGGCGGGGATGGATCGACCGGGGTCACTGCAGAAGAAGTCCAGCGCCATCCGCGACATGTTCAGCGGGGAGAAACGTGTCGAGGTCAGAGTTACCGGCGTTCGCTGGGGTCAGGTGCAAACGATGCTGTCGATCGGCGAGGCCTCCATCGGACGCGTCATTGGCCGCGCCTTTGAGTTGGGTGGTTTCTTCCGCTATTGGAGGCAGGCGGCAAACGACTGCGGCATCGACTGGGACACGGTGATTCACGGCGGCAGGCCTGCCGACTTTCAGTTCCCGTGGGACCACATTAATACCGGAACCAGCAAGGCGAGACTGCGCCTCGACCTCGAGAAATGTGAGTTGACGAGGTGAAGCAATGCCACGACCCCTACGCCCCTTTGCGGATCCCCCAAGTCCGGTTCCACTTTTTCGGATGGCTGCTGGGAGTCATGGGCCAGCAGATTCAGAGCGTTGCAGTTGGCTGGGAGATCTACCAGCGCACAGGAAAGGCGCTTTCCCTCGGATATGTCGGGGCCATTCAGGCTATCCCTCTGTTGCTCCTTGCACTGCCGGCCGGCCAGTGGGCCGACTCTTTTGACCGACGGAAGATCATTCTCATCGGTCTCGCTGTGTCGGCAATGCGTTCACTGGGACTTGCCATATCGTCCTACCTGCACGGATCCGTGCACTGGATGTACCTGCTTCTCTTCCTGGGGAGCGTTGGGGCCACCATCGGTCGCCCGGCGCGTCAAGCGCTGCTGCCCCAGATCGTTCCCGCAGAAATCTTCAGCAATGCCACAACTTGGAGCAGCAGCATGTTCCAGGTGGCCGCCATGGCCGGCCCGGCTGTGGGGGGCGTCATTGTTGCCTTCAGTGCGCCGCTGGCCTATCTCGTGGACGCTGTCCTGACGCTCGTCTTCTTTCTGTGCGTTGTCAGAATACGACTGAACCAACCGGCCAGCGAACGCAAGCCACCCAGCCTCGCCAGCGTCATTGAGGGGCTCCGCTACGTCTGGGAGACGAAGACCATTCTCGCCACGATCTCTCTCGATATGTTCGCGGTATTGCTCGGAGGCGCAGTGTACCTTTTGCCCATCTATGCCAGCGACATCCTGCACGTCGGCGCCACCGGCTTCGGCTGGCTGCGCGCCGCGCCGGCGATCGGGGCGCTGCTCATGGCGGTGGCAGGCTTTGGAGTGGCGACGATCGTATTCGGACTGTCGCGTTCCTTCCGGCTTTCCTTTGCCATGCTCTTCCTGACCGGCACTCTCGACAATATCAGCGTGGTGGTGCGGCACACGCTGGTGCAACTCCTGACACCGGATCACATGCGGGGGCGGGTGTCTGCGGTCAACACCATTTTTATCGGTGTGTCCAATGAGATCGGAGGCTTTGAGTCCGGGGTCACCGCGGCGTGGTGGGGGCCGGTGGGATCCGTTGTCGTTGGCGGTGCGGGAACAATGCTGGTGGTCTGCGCAGCCGCTCTTGGCTTCCCCACTTTGAGGCGACTGGGGTCGCTGGAAGATGTGAAGGTCGAGGGCGAATGAGGGGGGGTGTTTTCACCCGCAACGCGTCTATCCTACCGCGACAATTCGCCGCGATCCATCCGGCTCTCAACATCGGCGGCTTGACTGGCCGGGCCCGGCTGTACTGCCACAGGCCGGAGTTCACCAACGTTTCCCGCGATGCACACGCGGTTGCGGCCCAGTTCCTTGGCGCGGTACAGCGCTGCGTCCGCCTCGTTAATCAACGCCTCGTCGGAGGAGGCGTCGGCCGGAAACGCAGCGATCCCGATGCTGATCGTCCGGTGAACGACAGGGCTGCTATTGTCGCCGAAAAAGGCCATCTTTTCGATGCTTGCGCGGATTTTCTCCGCAACCGCTGTCGCTCCCTCCTTATCCGTATCATGCAGAATGACGGTGAATTCTTCGCCTCCGTACCGCGCTGAGAAATCCACCTCCCGCAGCGAATCCCGGACCACGTCGGCGAGTTTTCGCAGAACACCGTCGCCCGACGGATGGCCGAATGTGTCGTTGTGTTGCTTGAAGTGGTCCAGGTCCATCATCAACAGGGAAACAGGCCGCTCGTTGCGTTTGGCGTAGCGCAGCGATTCACTGAGTCGTTCTCGAAAATAACGATAATTGTGCAGTTCTGTCAAAGGGTCGGTGATCGCCAGTTGCTCGACCCTCTGGAAGAGCTGCGCGCGCTCGACGGAGATGGCCACCTGATTCGCGAGGGTTGTAAACAGATCGATGTCCTCGGCGGCGAACCGGTGGGACTCGTCACTGCTCATGTGCATGACACCGAACGTCTTGCCTCCTGCGCTCAAGGGAGCGCAGGCATAGGACTTGGCCGGGCCCTCCGCGATGATCTCCGGACAGGCAAAGTCCCGTTTGTCGTCCTCAACCACGAACTGGCTGCCTTTCTTCAGCGCCCAGCATTTGCGAAGAGGAATGATGTGGTGATCCACGTGCTGCTCCTTGCAGCGGTCGGAGAAGCCGCGAGACACGACAACCTCAAGCTCGTGACTGGAGGAGTGCTCCAGCATGATATAGGCAAGGTTGCACGGGAACAGCTTGGATACCTGGTTGACCACCATGTCCATAATTTCGTTGGGGTCGGAGCTGGCGCTCAGGAAACCCACGGTCTCAAAGAGCGCATTGAGGGCGGTGAGGCGGTTGGTGGCGGATTCGTGCAACTCGGCGTTGGCGATGGCGACAGAAACCTGATTGGCGAAGATGGAAAGCAACTGCACTTCCTCTTCCTGGAACTGGCGTCTCTGTGGTGAATACACCTCAATGGCCCCGAAGACACGATCCGGCCCCAGCAGGGGAACCGCCAACACCGAGTAGTACCCCTCCTGCCGAACAAGCATCTCCAGCTCCGAAAAACTCGGGTCGATGGCCGCATCAGCGATCGTGATGGGGCGACGCTCGCTCACCGCGCGTCCGGCAGTTCCCTCGCCTATCTTGAGGCACACACTGGCAACGTATTCAGGATTCAGACCGGCGGAACGGACGATGCGCAGCTCTTTGTTCCGACTGTCCACACGGAAAATCGCGCAGGTGTCAACTTCAATCAGTTGCTTTGCCTGCATGAGGATCATATCCAGAACAGCCTGGAGGTTGAGGCTGCGCGCCACTTCCTGAGAGATATTCAAGAGCCCCTGAATGTGGTGGAGATTGTGTTGCGAGTGTTGGAGGGTCCGCGCATTGTCAATCGCTGCGCCAATCTGGCTTCCCATCGCAGTCAACATCTCGATGTCTTCATGGCTGGCCAACCTCGCCTTGTCGCCCCCCAACACCATTACCCCCTGATTGCCGCTCGAGGACCCCAGAGGGATCGTCACTATCTGAGCGAGGTCATCTCGATTGGGGGCCACTTCCCGCAGCCACGATTCCGCAACATCCGGGTCGCTGTACAGCACCTGACCCGACTGAACGGTGCGCCCGATCACTCCGAGCGCGGCGGGATATTTTCGCGCGGCCGGCGGGAGGCGCGCCGGAAGTCCCTCATGGGCATTCAAGTCCAGATTCTCCCCGGTCTCATCAAGGAGGTATACCGCTCCCACTTTCATCCCCAGTTCTCGCATGACAATTTCCAGCGCTGCATTGCAGACCTGACGAACGCCGTTGACCACATCGAGGTAGGAGGAAATGCGACTGAGAGAAAGCAGCCGCTTCGCGTTCTTCTGTTCCGCGTAGATCCTTCGGAGTAACTGCGACCGGAGTTCATCCACCTCCTCGGCCAGTTCCCCGATCTCATTCCGTGCCGGAGAATAGACCTCCAGATCCTGGTTGGTCTTCCGGACGTTCTGCACCCTCCGTTTCAGTTCCCAGAGGGGTTCACACAGACTCATCACCATCCACGATGCCGCTCCCACACACACGAGAATCGCGAGCAGGCTGACCCCCACCACCTGCAGAATGGCAGCGCCGGAGAGCCTGGCGACCCCGCCCTGCGCGAGGACAATGTATACTCCCCCCGCGGCGGAAAAACCCCCACAGACCAGGGCAACCAGCGCGTAGGCGATGATGAGTTTGCGGTGTATCCTCATGGCTTTTCAGACGACAGAATCAGCGATTCGTTCGGCGCAATGTGCGCGATTTTCCGGTCCGTGAACTCCTGCAAGTCACCCGCTTTGTACCATGTTCACGGAGAGATGTGAGGAGCGGGACGCGTCAACCCGTCCGTCGAAGGTATCCATCTCCAGGGGATCATCTCCCCGGGCGTCCGTCCCCAATCCTCCCGACGTCATCTACCACGAAAGAGGGGGGCACGATGAGTAAGTAGGTGGTCAAAAATACTGTCCCATAGTTCCCGAAAAGGTAGTGGGGGGTTATGCTATTTGACAGTTTGATTCGGTAATGGCAATCCCCCCGGACTTGTTCCGGGGGAAGGTTAGGTTCGCGCTACAACCCGGACGCCGCGCAACCTCTTCTTCAATCCCCCCGGACTTGTTCCGGGGGAATGTTAGGTTCGCGCTACAACTGCCGGACAAGAGGGGCTTTCCACTCCTCCGGTTAG
>Ga0210049_1001423_pt1 | contig 22380 bp, 16 predicted proteins | sample CryGeyCG2014_300_2_FD_183964 | JGI IMG/M metagenome (GOLD analysis project Ga0210049, IMG submission 183964) | Groundwater microbial communities from aquifer - Crystal Geyser CG06_land_8/20/14_3.00 (SPAdes) (version 2) | ecosystem: Environmental > Aquatic > Deep subsurface > Groundwater | place... | reverse complement strand
GATTGGAGTTTTGCCGCTTTTCTGCATAAAAATATTTCGATTCAAGGCATAGGATAAACAAAATAGTCTGGCATTTTAGCATTCTTAATAATAAGTAGTATTATTATTGTAAGAAGAATTATTGCTATTCCCAACAATATAAAAATGATTATCTTTTCTTTTTTGCTTTCTTTAGGATTATCTTGTTTTGCTAAGCTCATTTTTAAGAATCCTCTTTGATTCGTTTATTTTATTAAAAAATCATGGTTAAAACGGCATTAATTAAATGGTTGTATGCAAACGAAAAAAATTTTATTGTTTATAAATTTTTCCTGTGACCTTGTGAAAAAACAAATCTTTATAACTACTAAATTATATTTTGAGGGTATGAGAATCCTCGTGCTCAATAAGTACTGCCCAAAGCATCCCCTCGCTGGAGGGGCTGAGAGACGGCTCGCAGAGGTAATGCAGAGGATTGCCAGAAAGGGGCATAAAATTTATCTTGTCTGTGCAAGATATCCTGGCTGCAGTGATGAGGAGTTCTTCTCTGGCATGCATATTCACAGGATTGGCAGGAAGGGTTCAAACAACACAGTTCTTGTCCACCTGCTGGGCACTCTGACTCTAAGAAAATTTGTAGCGCAGATAAAGCCGGATGTGATTCTTGAGGACATAAGCCCGTTGCCATGGTTCTCCCCGATTTTGACAAGAACGCCTAAAGTCATCATTGTCCATCACATAAACAGCGGGGTTTTCTTTGAGAGCCAGAATTTTCTTTCAGCCACAGCAGCATACCTTCTTGAGAAGTCAATAGGCATTTTTTACAGGAAAGAGCGGATAATAAGCATAAGCAAATCCACTACAAGAAAACTTGAATGGATGGGCATAAATCCGGAAAATATAGTTGAAATAAGGGACGGGATTGATTTCAGAAAATTTGCAGGCAAAAAATCAGAGCGGTTTATGGAACCAACTGTGCTTTTTCTGGGGCGGCTTGAGAGCAGGAAGGGGGCTGACCTACTGATAAATACCTTTGATTATGTGAAAAAGCAGATTCCGTCTGTGAGCTACATAATTGCTGGGAATGGAAAGGAGAGGAAAAGATTGGAAGGGCTTGCGCATGGAAGGAAGGGAATCAGGTTCATGGGCTTTGTGAGCGAGGATAAGAAAAAAGAGCTTTTAAGAAAGAGCTGGCTGATTGCCGTGCCTTCAAGGGCAGAGGGCTATGGAATTGCAGTGCTCGAAGCGGGCTGCTGCAGGACTCCTGCTGTCGCAAACAGCGTGCCCGGGCTTTCCGACTCAGTAATTCCTGAAAAGACGGGCATTCTCGCGAACTGCAGGGAGCCAATAGAGTTTTCAGAAAGCATAATAGCGCTTCTCAGGGATGGGAAGAAGAGGGAGCGCCTTGGCAGGAATGCATTTGCATTTGCAAAATCTCACTCTTGGGAGAGTTGTGCAAATGAAACTTTAAAAGTTTTGAAGGAAGTGGCTGGCAGATGAAAGAGATTTTTACAAGCATAATAATCCCTAATTGCAACGGAGAGAAAACTCTTGAAGAAACAATAAATGCTGCAGAGCATTCTCTTAAAAGAAAAAAGTTTGAGGTGATTGTCGTTGACGACTGCTCAACAGACAGCTCACCGCAGGTTCTGGAAAAAATCAGCAAAAAAGACAGCCATCTAAGGTTTTTTGGGAATAAAAAGAGGATGGGCGCTGCATTCTCGCGCAACCTTGGGATAAGGAATGCTCAGGGCGATGCGATAATCTTTGTTGACAATGATGTGCGCCTTAAGGCAAATTCAGCAGCGTTGCTTGCGAAAAAGGCAATTCTAAATTCGGGCATAGCGTTCCCAAAGATAATCTTTTCCAACGGAAGGGTTATGTGGCCCGCCTCAGGGCAGGAGGAGTCCTTTCTTGAGGTGAGCGCCTGCTTTGCAATATCAAGAAAAGCATTTAAAAAAGTCGGGATTTTTGACGAGAATTACGGAACATATTTGGAGGATGCTGACTTCTTCCTAAGGTGCAGAAGGGCAGGCATAAAATTCTGCTATGAAAAAAATGCGCTTGCACTCCATTCAATTCCACAATTCTACAGCGGAGAGAAAAGGTATTTCCTAGAAAACAGGAACGTGGTTTATGGGATGCTGAAGTTCAGAGGGCTGAACGCGAAGGAGAGGGGACCATTCAATTGTTCGGCGCTTTTTAAGAATTTTGTGTGCGGGCTCTTTAATTTCAGGTGGTTTGACTGGAGCCATTATAGAAGGAATGGCAGTTGGAAAATGAAACTGAAAATGCTGTTTGGAAGGCACAAAAGAATCACTAAAAAGTCTTCAGTTATGCTTTTGGCAATATTTTTTTATGCTTTTATTATGGGAATAGTTGGTGCTGTTTTTAAAAGTAGTTCAAAAAGAAATATTTAAAAGGTTAAAAAGAAAAGAAGTGTGCATATGGCGAAATATAAAAATGTCAAAAATTCGAGAAATGCAAGGAGTATTTTGACTAACATTCACCATCGCATAAGAAGCTGCTGGCGTGATCTTTTCATTATAAAAGAGCTTGCAGTCACTGACTTCAGGCTCAGATACAAGAATGCTTTTTTCGGATACCTCTGGTCTGTTGCAACGCCACTGATTATGCTTGTTACTTTATACCTAGTTTTTTCAAAAGCCATCAATCTCACGGTTCCTCATTACCAATTGTTTCTCTTGCTTGGAATAATCCTGTGGAACTTTTTTGCAGAAGCGACAACCACAAGCATGAATTGCTTCATAATCAAGAAAGGAATAATTAACACCATGAAATTCCCAAAGCATTTTATAGTGATTGCTTCGTGCCTTACATCCATATTCTCATTTTTAATTAATCTTCTGATCTTCTTTTTATTTGAAATTTTAAGCGGCATAAAATTAAGTCCCATAAATTTTCTGCTAATCATTAACCTCATCAATTTATTCCTCGTAGTTTTAGGAACATCATTTTTTCTCTCTGTGCTTTATCCAAGATTTAGAGATGTCTCCCATTTATGGAACATTCTTATATTAATAGGATTTTGGATTACACCAATTATTTATAAAGAAACGCAGATACCCCAAAAATATTTGAGATATTATATGTTAAATCCAATGGCCCGTCTTATCAATGAAGCGAGGGACATCCTAATCTATCATTATTGCCCTGAACCAAAACAATTGATTATAACTGCAACAATATGCATCGCAATATTTCTCGCAGGTATACTTTACTTTAAGAGAAAAGTAGATTATGTTGCGGAGGAAATCTAGATAGACATATAAAGAAAAAATATTAAGGAGCAAAAAATTACAGTGGGAAACAAAATGGCTGAAATTATAGGGGATTGTGCAATTATTTTGAAGGGCGTTTATAAGAAATATGACAATGGAAGCGCCGGCGGAAGTCCAAATGATAAAAAGCATTATGCTCTAAAAAATATAAATTTGAAAATCAGGAGAGGCGAAGTTGTAGGTATTATAGGAGTAAATGGTTCTGGGAAAACAACGCTCCTAAAGATTATTGCGGGAATACTGAAACCTACGAAAGGCAGGGTAAAAGTGAAAGGCGAGATACTTCCCCTCTTGCAGCTCGGAGCCGGTTTTAATCCTGAGCTTACCGGAAGAGAAAATATCAAGATGAACAGTGTCTTATTGGGAGTGCCTGAGGATAAAATTTCTGAAAGAACAGAGCAGGTAATAGAATTCTCAGGCCTTGAAGATGCCATTAATGAAAAAGTGAAGACATATTCTACTGGGATGATAATGAGGCTGGCATTTAGCACATTTCTGCTAAGTGAGTTCAGCATTCTGCTTATTGACGAAGCGATATCTGTTGGAGATGAAATATTTCAAAAAAAGAGCTTGGGACTGATTAGGAGTATGAAGGAGCGGGGGAAGACCATTCTGCTGGTGTCCCATTCCATGCCTTGGATCATTGATATGTGCGATAAGACGGTATACCTTGAAAAAGGCGAGATAAAAACTTACGGCTCCCCTGAAAAGGTGGTTTATGAATATTTAAACCGGGTTTATACCAAAAACAAATCGGACTTCTTAAAAAAATTGAAGAAAAAGAAAACAAAGTTAGATGAGTTGAAGAAAAAGGAAGAACAAATTAAGAACTCATTAGAAAAAAACAGGGGGCGAATATTAAATTCTATAATTGTGTGGAAGCAAAAAAAGAATTTGGCTGAAGTTAATAATGAAATAGAGTCTCTCAGCCAATGGATTCTTGAGAATGGAGAAACTGAGAAAGCAATATTGAACTCAAACCTCAGAAAAGTTGAACAGCAGTTAAAGGAGTTAACTAGAAATAGGAAGAATGAAAAAGAAGAAAAAAGCAGAACAGAACAGATAATCGAGCAGAAAAAGAAGATGCTCAAGGAACTGGACAATGTTCTCAGCATACAGCTAAAAACAGACCCTTTCCCAAACAAGAAGGAAGAAATTTTAAGATCGCTTAGAGAGGTGCTCTTGGATGAAATTTTCCTTCTTAAGGATACAAAAAACGAGGTTAATCTGTTAAGGAGAGCGAAAGAACTTCTGGAAAATGAGTTTAATTATAAAGATGAGCGGATAGACGGCGAATTGAATTACATAAATGCCAGGCTGTTTTTCTTGGATTCAATGGAGGATGTCAAATCAAAAAAATTATTATCAAATAATGATTTGAAGAGAACTAAGATGTTTTCAAACTTAAGCCCTGTTGATAGCATTAAAAATACTGCTGAACTATTGAGGTCAAATGTTATAAAGATTGATGAAAAATTGGTGGAGTTAAAACAGCAGCTGGAGCAGAACAGCGATGCAGACACTGCTGAGTTGGTAAGACATAATATAGAATCGCTCGAGAGAAAAAGAGAACAGATTGTTGAGAGCATAGGTAAACTTAAAGAGAAAGCAGGAATAAAAAAACGCGGATCTCATACGCGGATAGTGCGGGTTAAGTTGATGGGAAAAAACGCTGAAAATGAACAATTGATTGAAAAGGATGTTTTTTTCACAGGAAAACCGTTGATAATCGAAATAGAATACTTTGCCGAAAAAGAAGTGCTGAATCCAGTTTTTGGAATTGCAATTTACAGAGATGACGGCACGCACATAACCGGTCCAAATACTAAATTCCATGATTTTCCCATAAAAAGTATATGCGGAAAGGGGCATGTAAGATACAAAATAAAAGAACTTCCGTTATTGCAGGGCAAGTATTTCGTCACTGCAGCCATTCATACCGAAAAGGATTTCCTGCCTTTGGATATATCTGACAGGCTTACGCATTTTGAAGTTAAGAGCAAAATCAAAGATTATGGAATCGTCTATATAAATTCAGAATGGGAACATAACAAAAGTTAAAAACATTCGCCGCTAGATTTCAGGCGGAGTATTAAAGATGCTATTGAATAATTGAAAAAGACCGCTGGCTTTGGCCGCATTTTAAAATGAAAAAATCAATGTTCAGCAATCGCAAGGAAATGCTATCATTTAAGAAGCGTATGCAGCAGGTTGCAAACCGTTACGTAAAAAAGTTGAAAAAAGAGAACTGCGTGGTTAGCATTGCCTTTAGTGGCTCAATTGTACACGGCAGAATTTCTCCCAATTCTGACATTGACATAATCTGTTTTTATGAACCTGATTTCTTCAAAAACTATATAGAAGGCAAAAAAGAGTTTTATGACATAAGAGACAAATCAGGGCTTCTTGTTCAAATAAACAATGTTTCAATTGGAAGGCCGGAGAAAAACATTTTCTCAGAACTATTTAGAAAGTCGCCCGAAGAGTGGCCAATATACAAGAATCATCATCTTATGCTCTTGCCAGTTTATGATCCTGAAGAAAGAATTGCTGCATTAAAGAAAGAGATGTCTAAGATTTATGATGAAGAAATTGCATACCTTCTTCCAGAATATCTTAAAAGAGTTGCGCTTTCAAGCGCGACGCTAAGGAAATTTAATTCAGTTTCTCAAAAAAGATTTGATGATTTCAGACAAGATGTGCTTGCCGGAGAATGCATAAAATTCTCGATTTACTCGGCTTATATTGCAAATAAAAGAGTGCCTCCTTATGAAAATCCTCTATTTGAACTGGATCTTTTTTCACTTAAAAAAAAGCCATCCTCATTTTCTATGCTTGCAGAAAAAAGCCCAATGGATTATCCTTCTCTTGCCCTGCAGGTTTCAGATGAAACATTAAAAATGTTTATGCCAGTAGCAAAACGCTTTTGCAGAAAAGTGGGGATTGCGCTGCCAACTGAAAAGGATTCACTTAAGCTTGACTCGTATTCAATCTCGCACTATGCAGAAGAGGCGCTCTTTCGGGCTTATGAAGCAGACCTCGGGATATTCAAGAGGAGGATCTTTTTAAAAAAGAAATGCCTAAATGAATACTATTTGTTCGCTTCGAGAAAGAATATCTATGATAAAATCTCAAGAAGTAAAGATGAAAAGGAAATTGCAAAAGAACTCAACAATCTTATTGCAATTCTAAATTCAGGTTTAAAAAATAATTTTGACGATAAAAATGTGATTAAAAAAGAACTGTCTGATGTCTTTTACAAAAAAGCAGGACTTTCCTTTCTAAACATAAAAGAGAAAATAAAAGAAGAAGAAGAAGCAAGAAAAATAAGAGGCAGAATAACAGACTTTAAAATAGACGAGGACTGGCTTAGGAAAGAAATAGAAAAAAACGAACTTCTACAATATGAAGAAGAAATCAAAGGAGCCTCACCCAAAGTTATTGCAAAAATAAAAAAGTACATAAGTACTTTGAAAAATGATCTTAGAAATATGCATGAAGAATCAAAATGCGCAAAAAAATCTGGCGTAATAGATATAAAAAATGTTGTCTTTCTGAAAGAAGATAACACTTCTTCTTCCGCATTCAAAACAGGAGAACAAATGACAATCAGAATAGATTATGATGCTTACAAAGAAGTAAAGAATCCCGTATTTGGCATTGCATTTTACAGCGAGGATGGCACGCACCTTTCAGGACCAAACACCATGTTCAGCGGTTTTAGAATAAGGACAATAAATGGCAGAGGCAGCATCTTTTACAGAATCAAGAAAATTCCATTTCTTGAAGGCAAATACTTTATTACCGTTGCTGTTCATCCATATAACTCTTTTAATCCATATGATGTGCATGTAAAAGAATACAGTTTCAAAGTGGTCGAGTCACCAGCTGAATTTGGGCTTCTTCATCTTGATTCAGAATGGTCAATATGAAAACAAAAACAAAAGATTATTGACGGTTATGTGTTAAATACATTAGCCACAAGATTTTTATTCTTGCCCTGCTTAACAGCTCTGACAATACAGCGACGTTCGTCAGGAGTGGTTCTTCTAACCATGAGAGATCACGTCTTTTTTCTTATATCAAAGAGAAGAGAAAATAAAAAAGTTTAAATAGTTTTATATATATATAAAAAAAATAATCAAAAAAGAGGTGTATTTTATGAATAACATCCAAAAAATGATTATATTCATCGTTATAGCTACTGTTATTGCAGCAGTATATTTTAGTTTTAATTCTCAACGCTTAAAGAAGATGGTTGAGCAATACGGAGATTTTAATATTCCAAAAAAAGCACTTCTTGACTATGTTGATGTAGGCATTCAAAAAAGCGAGTTAGCGCACCCAGGACTATACGGCTTTAATGTAAGTAAAGATGAGATTGCAAATAGAGAGAAAACCAGCACTTATGGCCGAGAGGACACTATAAATCAGAACAGCGGTATCAGCTGGAGAAACACTGTAGGCAAATGGGGAGTTGTGCTCTCTTCAAAGAAAGCCGCATCTCTTGTAAGGATTAACATTATGAACCGTTCTTACTCTAACTTTATGGAAGGTAGTCCTGAATATTCAAATCCTCCTGAATTAAAAGAGACCAAGATTGAAGTGAGCTGCAATGGCATCAATTGGGAGGTGATTGGCACATTAAAAACTTCGATTGGCACATTGAAAACTTCGCAACAGGAGAAATACAAGACTTTCGAGTTTCCCTTGTCCATCTCCTGCCCAAAATCCGGTGATTATTACAGATATTACATAATAGCGGATGATGATGCAAATTTGTATTCCTCTGGCCACTTTGGAAAAACAGTGAACTGGATAGCCATATATGAAAAATAAAACTTTTTTATCATTTTTAATTTATTGTTTATTTTTGTGATTTAATAATTTTATTATTAACACGAAATAAAAAAGTTTATATATACTAAAAATTTATCTTTATGTACACAAAGTAAGAGGATTTGAAAATGCTGTTTGATCTTAAAAAAAGTAAAAAACAACTGTTTGGCAATTATAGTTCTCACATAGAGACGCATAATCCAAATGCGCTAGATTTTGTTGAGTTAGGAGATCCTTCAAGCGAAAAAAAACATCAAGGCTTGGAAGCCTGGACAGCGCATAACAAAGTTGTCTCAGCAGATTATGGAGGTCCTGAAAGAATAACTTACGCTCCTTTTCCAGTATCCTGCCGTGACTTTGCAACAAAGGCAGGTATTGTGCTAATAGTAAAGCCAAAAACTGCTCTCCTGCTGAGAATAAATGTTCATGATAATCCTTATAATATAGGAAATAAGGCAAAACTTACAAAAGTATTGATAAGCTTTGACGGCAGGGAATGGAAGGAAATAGGCAGCTACAGGGTAGAAGGAGTGAATACGAAGTGGGATACTTTTATTTTCAAAATAAAAGCAGAAGATGCCAAAGGGCAAAGGATGCATGTCTTAATCGATGATACAGAAAACTTTAAACTTGGGAAATATGGACAGTCTGTCAATTGGATAGATGTTTCAATAAAAAAATAAAGTTTTTCTAAATTCTTCTTTTAAAAAAAAGGAAGGGACCCATAAATTTATGGATTGCCGCATTCATTTCAATATTGTCGCATCCTTTTCTGCATCCTGAATCAGTTGAGAGATCATTCCCGATTTTTGTGAAGAACGCGCCTTCTTTCTTATACACAAATGTTTTTTTTCTAAAAAAAACCTCTTTTTGCCCGTACCAAATTTCGCTAAAATTGCGGTTGAGAATATTGCCTGAAGGAATCCTGTGTGCCTTAAGGCAGGGAATCACATTTCCATCAGCCATAATTCTCGCAAAAGTCCATCCGGAATAGCATGGAATCCTATCAACTACTCCCGAGTCATACTTTGCACAGGATTTTATATTTTTTATCCTATTGATAAAAAGGTCTAAATTTCTGATTTTCAGGTTGTGCCGGAATTTTTTTCTTAATCCTTCTGTCTGCATTTTTATTTGGAAGATGTCATTTATTATTTTTTTGTATTGAGTCTTACTCGGGAGGAGAATATCAGTCCTGTTAGGTATTGTGTCTACAGGAACAAAGTCAACAGAATCTGCCTTTACCTCAAATGCAAATTCAACCATTTCTTTTATTTCATCTGCATTCAGCTTCATTATGACATTATGCAGGTTGATTTCCGGCTTTTTCCTGCGAAGCTCAGTTTTTATACTGTGAATATATTTCAGGTTCTCTTTTATTTTTGTAAACGTTTCTGGTGTCTGGTTGAGATGGGTTTTTGAATATGTCTCGGGAGTTGCTGCCCACAGGCTGACATTTATTTCATCAACTCCTAAATCGACAATTCTTTTTATCTTTATCTTGTCAAGAAGCGTGAAATTTGTGCTCATAGCGCATCTCATACCATTTTTTTTTATGAGCTCCATTATTTTAATGATGTCCCGATGCATAAATGGCTCACCGCCTCCAGTCAGATATATCTCCTGAACACCCATGCCCGCAAGCTCTTCAATCAGCATTTTTAGCTTGGGAAATGAAAGGGTCTTGTTTATAAGCTTTCTTGGCATTGCTTTATCTTTCAATAGGGGAGACCTACACCAGCACGCTATGCACCTGTTGTTGCATCTATTAGTCAAATCTATCTGCACGCTGAGAGGCCCAGTGATTGCTTTACCTAGAAATATTCCTAACCATATCAAAAAATATTGCTTTAAACTTTTGAATTTTTTTTTAATTTCCAAGGGAGCTAACCTTTATAACTGTTGATTTATAATATGCGTTTGATGATTTTGTCAAAAAAATTCAGCGATGCAAGCATGTCTGCAGTATCCTGATTTAGTGCTATGTTGTCACAAGTTCTGAAACATTTTGTCTGCTTGAAAAAATTGTCTTTGCTTTTGTCATTCTTATAACGGGCTCTGAGCTCTTTCATTTGCTGACTGTTCCAGATTTGCTTGAAACTTTGTTTATAGATGTTGCCCAAAGGAATGCTGGATTTCAGACAAAAGTTCACATCTCCGCTGGCAAGTATTCTACTATAAATCCATCCTGCATAACAGGGCAGGGCATTTATTGCTTCAGATTCATACTCCCCTTTGTCTGCGTTTTTGCTTGACATTCTTCTTATGAACTGCTCGTATTCTATTATAAACAAGTTGGACTTTGCGATATTTGTTTTGTCACTATCAATTATTTGTTTTGCTTTTTTTATTAGTTCTATTGCTTCCTGCCTTTCGCGCCTGTTCAGGAGCAGAAAATCAGTTTTTCCAATAACAGGGTCCATTGGCACAAATTGTATGGAATCTGCTTCAACTTCAAGTCCTAATTCCGCCATCTTGTCTATTTCTTTATAGTTGAACTTTGTTATGACATTATAGAGGTTTATGTGGGGAGTGTGCCTGATTTTTTTTAGCTTGGCAATCAGCTTAAGATTATTTTTTATCATTAAAAAAGTGGATTCATTTTTGTTGGGATGCATTTTAACATAGGTCTCAGGGGTTGCAGCCCATAAGCTAACATTTATTTGGTCAAAATTCATTTTTACAAGTTCCCGTATGTCACTTTCATTTAAAAGTGTAAAATTAGTGTTAATATCGCATTCAAAACCGAGAGTTTTAGCATATCTCAGAATTTCCATTGCGTAAGGATGCATGAATGGCTCTCCTCCTCCTGCAAAATAGAGCCTTCTTGTGCCCAGGGAATGCAATTCCAGCATGACTTTTTTGATAAGCAAGAATGGTAATTCCTGCTTTTTCCACTCAATAAGCCATTCAGGTTTTCCAAGGTATGGCGAGCCAGTCCAGCAAGCAATGCAGTTGTTGTTGCACTTGTTAGTTATATCAAACTGGACAAGAGTGGGACCTGTAAATACCCTCTCTGCAGTACCAACTCCCTTAGCAATTCTAAGATTGTGGATATAATACTTAAGCCCTCTCACTATATCTGATTTTTTGTAATTAATATAGTTAAAATAGTTCTTAAAATGCATGTGCAGTTTTTTTCTCCTTCTTATTATCATTTGAATGCACTCCAAATTTATTTTATTCCATAGTCACTTTTATTCTATTTATTTTATTGTTAGTATTAAACAGCAGCACTCAAATAGCATGATTCTCTTTCTATTTTTCTGACATTCTAATTCTTCTAAAACCCTTTTTGATTTTGAAATAATAACCTGCACTTTTTAATATAAGTTTTTCAACCGGATTAAGGGATTTTACCCTTTCATGCATCGGCTCATTTTGCCAAAGGTTATCGCATGTCTTTATGCATTTGAATGGAGCAAAATAGGAGTGTGTCAGTGGAAGATGAGTACCATTGTAGCGGAATTCCTTTTGTTTGTTGCCTTCCCAAATCTTCTTAAAAGTTTGCTGGTAAACATTGCCCATGGGTTTAAGATAGCCCTTGCAGCACGGAACTACATTGCCGTTAGCCATCACTCTTGAGAACATCCAGCCGGCATAGCACGGCACTTGCTTTATGATTTCTTCATCATATATTCCATCATTAGCTTTCTCGCTTCTGACTCTTCTTTCAAATTCTTCAAGAGCAACTACCAATAGGAAAGAATTCCTGTCGAGTCTGGTTATGGTTTGGCTTACGGGGTCAATCTTTTTCTTAAGCATTTCTATTTCCTTCATTAAAAAATTTCTTTCTTTGTCATTTAAGAGAAGCACATCTGTTCTTCCTTCAACTGGGTCCATTGCTACAAATTGGATTGCATCGCTTCCTGTCTTAAGAGCAAGTTCCATCATCTTATTGATTTCATGGTAATTCTTATTGAAAATGACATTATACAGTTTTATCACGGGCTTTACTTTATTTGTTTCCTTCTTGTACTTACTGATAAATTTCAATACCTTAACCATCTGAGAAAATATTTTTTCGCTTTGATTTGGGTGAGCTGTCTTATAAGTTTTAGGCGTGGCTGCCCATAGGCTTACAGTCATTAAGTCAACATTCCAGTCAACTAATTTTTTCGCAACTTCTTCTGTTACAAGCGTAAAGTTGGTATTAATATCTAGTGCGAATCCTTTCTTTGCCGCATATTCAATTAGCTCAAGGACGTCAGGGTGCATAAATGGCTCACCGCCTCCAACATATTTAAGCTGCCGCGTTCCCATTGAATAAGCATCATCAAGAATACCTTTGATTATTTCTGTAGGCAATGTTTTTACCTGCTCATCAGGCGTCATGCCTTTATCCTTAAGCAGGGGAGACCTGCACCAGCATGCAAGGCACTGGTTGTTGCACATATTAGTTAGGTCTATGTGAAGCATTTCAGGGCCTTTAAACGCTTCTTTTTCATCTAGAACTCCCACTAAGTCCATATTATTTTTTATAAAATTGGAAATCCTGTTAATTGCTGATTTCATTTTAATCCCCTTTCACTATTTTTATTTTAATGGTTCAACGATATTAAACTTTGTTTTTTATTGGGTTGGTTTGCAAAGGTATCTATTTCGGCACTTTCACAATATCTCTAGGAACATTTGTGGTACAAACAGCAAGATTTAGTTTTTTCAGTATATTTAAAAGCTCATTGCCCCGCATTAATCTGGTTTCATAATTCTCTCCCTGATTTGTATGCCAAGTGGATGCTCTTTTGTCTTCTTCAGTTTCCATGATTATTCCGTATTTTTCTTGATTAGTGTCAAGCGTGGAACTCAAATTTATGCAGAGAGTATTTAATGAGCCAATCATGTGCAGATATTTGGCGTTTCTTTTTAAAAAATCAACAGTTTCGTAATAATTCTGCTCTGTTTCCCCCGGAAAACCAACAATTATATTGATAACCACTTTTATTCCGGCGCGGTATGTGTCCTGAATTACTTGCTCTGCTCCTTCTGCAGTGAATAATTTTCCCATTCTTTTAAGCGTGGTATTTGATCCGCTTTCGATTCCATAGATTAAGGCCTGACAGCCTGATTTTCTTAGTTTTAATAAAACTTCATAAGTCATGTCTTTCTTAGCTATTGCAGATGTGCTCCAACTGATTTTCAATCCTGAATCTATTACTAAATCACAGAAACGCTCCAAATTTTTTATATTCCCATTTATCAGCAGGTCATTAAAGTAGAAGTTGGAAATCTTATTATGCTCAACATGGTATTTGACTTCCTTAAACATGTTGTCGCCACTTCGCATTCTGAATATGCCGGCTAAGCTCCAATCATTGCAGAATGTGCACCTGCTTATGCATCCCCTGCTGAAAAGAAGTGGTAAGGCCTCATCGTTTATTGGATATTTTGAAAGGTTTAATTCCTCAAATGTTGGAAAAGGGATGTCATCTAAATTTTTTATATACCTGCGGGGGATTAATTCAGAGAAATTTTTTCCATCAAAGGCTACAGCTCCGGCTATTTTTCTTACATCATCCCCATTTTTTAATGCTTTGACAATCTCATAAAGTGTTTCTTCGCCTTCGCCAACAACAAAAATATCGCCTACTCCTTTTGGGATGTATTCTTCTCTGTCATGGCGCGTAAAAGTGCCAGGCCCTCCAAAGATTATTATTCTTTTGCTGTCCCTTTCTTTTATTCTTTTTGCAATTTCAATAGCGAAAGGCCTGTTGCCAAAGTGAACGGTAAAACCAATTGTTGATATGCCTGTATTGATAATGCTGTCTACATACTTGTTGATTTTTGGTTCAAATTTCTTCATCAATTCTGGAAATAATTTTTGGTTTACCCAGTAAGGATAAGCATCCACATGCCACCATTTCTTATCTTCAAGGGATGCGTTATTGAAAAGTTCAATATTCATATCCAGGATTCCTGCTTTGTACCCTTTGCTCTTTAAGTAGGATGACAGATAAGCCAAGTTAAGCGGAGGAAACATCCCCCACGGAGGAGACATTATGAGAAGGATGTCAGCACTGCCAAATCTTTGGTTGAAATCAAAATTTATCGGCACAATAGTATTGGCTTTGGTAGGATCATAAAAACTTGGCGGCACTTTGGCAATTTGTGAGTTGGGATGTGTTGGTTTGAATAAATCAGGAAATATTCCTGTTTTTCCCTTCAAAAAAGATGCCAGCTTATGGATAGAATAGATGATGCCATTTTCTTTTGTTATTCGCAAAAATGTTTTTGGCGTCCGGTTTCTTTTTTTACAATGAGCATACCAAGCCTGCTCAATATGCATTACTGCATTTTCTAATTGAAATGAACTAAGCGCTTCCGTCCTTATAACGCTTTTTATGCTCCCGTTGTAGTCATAAAGCTCATTTGATATTATCTTTCCCTCATTTTCGTACTGCTTGTAAAATTCAGTGCCTGGAAAAGGTGTTGCTATTGAGAACTGGGCGCTGAAAGGATCAAGCTCATAGAGCAATTTTTCTGTCTGTTTAATGGTCTCAAGAGTTTCTCCGGGAAGCCCGAAAGTGAAAGTGAGATGCGTTCTTATACCAATCTTTTTTGTAAGAAGTATATTCCTTTTTGCCAGTTCCAGATTAAGCTGTTTTTTTGCATTGTCCAAAATCTTTTGGGAGCCTGACTCTACTCCATATTTTATTGCCCAGAGCCCTGCTGCCTTCATTGCTCTAAGAATTTCTTCGTCCATTAGATCAGGCCTGGCCATTACAGCCCAGGGCACATTTAGCTTTCTGTTCTTTATCTCTTCACACAATTGCAGCATTCTGTCTTTTCCAATGTTGAAAGTATCATCATCAAAGTATATTGATTTAAAACCCATTTTTTTTATCAGGAATTCCATCTCGTCAACCACATCAGACACGCTGCGCGTCCTGTAATTGTGCCCTCCGTATGTTAGCTGGGGCCAGGCGCAGAATATGCAGTGAAATGGGCAGCCCCTGCTTGCAAGCATCTGGGCGCATGGAAGAGGCATTTCTCCTGGAGAGTCAAGATATTTTTTTATTGGAACATCATCCCTGTCTGGCCAAGGCAGGGCATCGAGATCGCATAAAGGCCTGGCCTTGTTCTTTATGATTTTGCTGCCTTCCCTGTATATAAGTCCGTCAATCTCGCTTAATCCATTATTCCTCTTTTTTTCAGAAAGGCGCTTGGCCAGCTCCAGTAAGGTGAACTCATATTCGCTGAATAGGATAAAATCAATATAAGTATGTTTTATTAAGAATTTTTCTGAGAGCTCCATGCTAGGAGCAGAAATGGCTATTTTTGCATTTGTGCTCTTTTTCAGCTCATTGGCAATCCTCATATCATACTCTAAAGAGGGAGCTGAGGTTTCTATGAATAGCAAGTCCGGATGTAGTTGGGATACATTGCTGATAAAAGCGTCTTCTTCTGTCCCTTCAGCAATTGCATCAATGAGCTTGGCGTCAAATCCTTCCCTTTTGAGAAGTGCTGAGGCATAGCCCAAAAAAAATGGGTAAGGGAGATAATCCCCTTCCTCTGCTGATTTAAGATGGGGCCATCTGCTTCCGGCTCTGACGCCTGTTCGTCTCCCAACCTTCCAAGGCATATTTGCGAGAATAATCTTCATTTTGCATCTTCATTTCGCAGCTTTCCCAAAAAATACAAGTAAAAAAACATTATGCTTATATATAAATCTTTCATAAGCCCTATAAGAGTTAACATCATCTCCTGAGTGGATTGAAAAAGCAAGGCTGGCAGAATGCGAAATTCGAAGCAAAAGGATGTTTCATTTTATGTTCCGGTTTTGAATGCTGGCGCTTATCTGAGCAGGTGCCTCTCAAGCATACTTTCCCAGGATTATCCTATACGCGAGATAATTGTGATTGATAATGGCTCAACAGATGATTCAGCGAGAATTGCAGAATCTTTTATGAAAATAGACAAACGCGTTAAGGTTGTGCGGGAGATGAAAAAAGGGCTTGCCAATGCAAGGAATACTGCTTTGAAGAAGGTGAAGGGGAGGTTTGTTGCATCCATAGATGCTGATTGTGTTATAGAACCTGATTGGCTTTCAGAAATAATGAAAGATTTTAAGGATGAATCGATTGCCGGAATTGGAGGCAGGCTTGTTGAGGACAGCAGGTGGAGGGCGGTTCATCTCAAACAGGAATGGGGCGATAAAAGAATAATCAATCCGCCGTTTCTTTTTGGGGTTAACACTGTGTTCAGAACAGATGCTTTAAAGAAAACAGGCGGGTATAATCCCAGATTCCTGAGCAATTATGAAGATGTGGATGTTTCAAAGCAGCTGCTTGCAAAAAATTTTAAACTTGTTTATGAGCCAAAAGCAGTTGCGCATCATCTAAAGGAGGACAATATTTTTTCATTGCTCAAAACATTTTGGGCCTGGGGATTTTACGGCAATGAGCCGAAAAATTTTATGGACGCGATAAAACGCCTGATTTTTAATGTAAAAAAACCGCTGGAACTGTCAATTGAGGATTTAATGAACAAAAGGTTCACTTTTTTAGCCATTGATTTTCTTATACTCCTTTCCAATCCACTTTTTGATTTCAAATATTATTTTTTCCGTTTGAAAATCAGGAATGCTAAGTGAAATAGTTTTTAAGGCTGAAAAAAGTAAGATTTTTAAATAATAGAATATATTACCACTATATAGTAAAATTATATTGATGAATGGTGTTAGGGGCATAGAATGAGTCGGGTAATATTTTTTTCACATAAAAAAATTTTTGAGAAAGGAAAAAACTCTGCTGCGGACATTAGATTCTGGGAGATGGCAAAACTTCTTGCTAACAAGGGTCATAAAGTAACTATGGCTGAAAAACAGCGGGAGAGAGAGGAAACCAACTCTTCTATAAAATTTATAGGTTGGAAAAAAGCTTTGCTTTCAAACATTGCCGAGCAATATGATGTTGCAATAGTTCCCATCTGGACCACTGAAAAAGAGGTTTTGGAAAAAATAAAAGAAATTCCTGTTGTTGTTGATGCTTATGCTCCAATTGTTCTTGAGCAGGCGAGCATTTATGCGAAAAAACGCCCTGATGAAAGAGAAATTTCCGATTTTACTAATTATGTGCTGACTTCTTCTAATGTTCTGCTTTCAATGGCGGATTTTGTAATGTGCGCAGGGAACAGGCAGAAGCAATATTACTCAGGGATAATGAGTGCTCTTGGAAGAATCAATCCTTATTCTTACAACGAAAATCTTGTGGACTCTGTCCCTTCAGGGATTCCTTCAAGAAAGCCAATTCACAAAAAAGATATTCTTAAGAATATAGTTGGAAAAAACAAGAAGATAGTGTTATGGCCTTCCAGCATATTTCCTTGGTTTGATGCAGAAACAGCCATAAAAGCAATTGAGATAGTCTCAAAAAAGGAAAAAGACGCAGTGCTTGTGTTTTTAGGCGCAACAGGCTCATCAGTGGGAAGCCTAGGATATGAAGGCGCAGAAAACGCCAAAAAACTGGCTGAGAAAGACGGAGTATTAAACAAAAATGTTTTTTTTGTTGACAGGATTCCGTATGAAGAGATGGAATCTGCTTATTTGGAATCTGAAATTGCATTAATTACATACCCGCTGGGCTTTGAAACAGAATTCGCATTAAGAACGAGAACAATTCATTGCATGTGGGCTGGGCTTCCTGTGATATGTTCTGAAGGAGATGAGCTTGCTGAAACAATAAAAAAAGAAGGAATGGGCTTGGGTGTCAATGCGAAGGAGCCAAAAAAGCTTGCCGGCTCAATACTTGAATTGCTTGGCAACAGCAGACTAAAAAATGAAATTGCAAGAAAAGGACAGGTATATTCATCTAAAAATTTCCTCTGGGAAAAAGTTTGCCAGCCGCTTGAAAAATTCTGCCGCAAGCCTCATATCAGCGAATCAAAAAACACATTGACGCCATATTCAATCATCAATGAAAAAAATGAATTAATCAAGAACCTACAGGAATACATAGAGGAGTACAAAGCCAAGAACGGGATTCTGGACCAAATAATAAAGAAGAATGAAGAGGAAATAGAAGGAAGAAAGAAAACCATAGATGAAGTGAGTGATGAAATTAGAAACTTGCGCGAACAAATAAAAAAAGTAATGATTGAGCGGGAAGAAGAAGTAAAAAGGATAAATAAAGATTTTAAAAAGCAGACTGAAAAATCAAACCAAGAAATACAAAAAAGAGATAAGGTAATAGAAGAACAAAAAGAAAACTTCAAAACACAAATAGAACAACTAAACCAAGAAACACAAAACAGAGACAAAAACAGAGAAGAAGAAATAAAAAGAATAAATCAAGACTTCAAAAAACAAACAGAACAACTAAACCAGGAAATACAAAAAAGAGACAAAACAATACAAGAACAACAAGAAAACTTCAAAAAACAAACAGAACAACTAAACCAAGAAATACAAAAAAGAGACAAAAACAGAGAAGAAGAAATAAAAAGAATAAATCAAGACTTCAAAAAACAAACAGAACAACTAAACCAGGAAATACAAAAAAGAGACAAAACAATACAAGAACAACAAGAAAACTTCAAAAAACAAACAGAACAACTAAACCAAGAAATACAAAAAAGAGACAAAAACAGAGAAGAAGAAATAAAAAGAATAAATCAAGACTTCAAAAAACAAACAGAACAACTAAACCAGGAAATACAAAAAAGAGACAAAACAATACAAGAACAACAAGAAAACTTCAAAAAACAAACAGAACAACTAAACCAAGAAATACAAAAAAGAGACCAGGACATGTATGAGTGGAATAAAAATATGTCCATTATTATAACAGAAAAAAATTCAGAGATTGAAAACTTAAATAAGAAAGTGCTTGAATTGCAGAATCATTTAAGGGACATACTCAATTCAAGGGGTTATAAGATAGCATCCCAAATTGACAGGTTAGGCAGAAAAATTGGGATTATCAAAAAATAATGAAATAAGGCGCTAAATTTTTTTCTTTCTGAGCCTGATTGCAAGTGCGTAGGCCTTTAGAAGGTTGTCAGCAGTAACATCCCAGTTGTACTCCTCTTCTGCTCTTTTTCTGGCTTTCTTTTCAAGCGCCTTTCTAAGCTTCTTATTGCGCAGCAGGATTTGAATGCCTTTTGCCAAAGCGTCAGCGTCCCCTGCCTTTACCAGAATTCCTGCATCTCCGACCATCTTTTTTACATCGCCGGTATCACTTGCTACTATGGCTTTTCCTGCTGCGAGGTATTCCACTATTTTCAGAGGGCTTTTGCATCTTGTTATTTCATTGTTTTCAAAACATGCCACTGCAATGTTAGCTGCTGCAAGGTATTTCGGGACTTCATCGTGGGTTATATACCCTGTAAAGATTATCCTGTCAGAAATTCCAAGATGTTCGGCAAGCGCAGTAAGCTTATGCGCTTCTACTCCCCACCCGACTATCATGAATGAGGCGTTTGTTTTATTGTCAATAAGTTTTTTGGCAGCTTTAATTAAGAGTTCAGCATATTGCGCGCCGTGCAGCTGCCCCAAATATTCCACTATCGGTTTAAATGATGGAATTCCATATTTTTTTCTAATGCCCTTGCCGCTTATGTCAGGGCTAAACTCTTCAAGATCTGCGCCTACATGAGAATCAAATATCCTTTTCTCGTTTAAACCAAGGCCCAGCGCCAGTTTTCTTATTCCTTCGCTCGATACAGATACAGTGTCTACAAGCATTGGAATGGTCCTTTCCAGCAGGTTAAGGTAATGGCCGTAAACTTTTGAAGGCGGGCTGAAGAGGTATATCTGGTATTCCCAGTCATCCCAGTCATAGTGAATTGGTTTTCCGGTGAAGTAAGCTGCAAATAGGGAAGGAATTGAAGCTATTGCAAAACATTTTTGGAAATGGATAACATCCGCCCAGCGGGCAAGTTTGCACATCAAAAATATGTTCTTGAATACCGCCCATTTTCGCCTTTTGAAAGGGATTACCTCAAATTTGAAATTTTTCTTATTTATTGTCCCTCTCTCTTTTTCCGGCAGGGGAAAATAAACAAGTTTTACCTCATTCCCTTTCTCAGCCAGTTTTTGCGCAATTGCAGTTATCCTAACTGTCCAGGGTTCTTTTGTTGAGTAAATATCATGAGGATGAACCATCAATATTTTCATAATCTCAGAACCTCGCTAAGAGCCGGGAAAAAGGCTGAATCCCTTTGTTTTTTCCCATAACAACATATAAACATCAACTAAAATGGTTATTATAAGAAGGAAGATTAATACAAAAAATCCGAAAAATCTTGGGTATCTCATTTTCTAAGTTCTTTAAGGCATTTATAATCTGTATTGGGCACAAGCCAGTTATTTCCTGACAAGCCCTTTCTGCTTTGCTTCTTCATCTGCTTTTTTAAAATCATCTTTTGAGCTTACTGTCCTTGACCATTCCACAAGCTCTTTTAAGCCTTCCTGAAGCGTTACCTGAGGTTCAAAGCCCAGAAGATTCCTCAGTTTAGAAATGTCAGCAAAGCAGTGCCTGACATCTCCTGGCCTGAATGTTTCCCTTATATCCGGCTTTATCTTTGCGCCGTATATTAAAATGAGTGTTTCAGCAACTGATTTTATGCTTACTGGCTTTCCAGAGCCAATATTAAAAATCTGGGAGTCTGCATTTTTTGATTCAAGAGCGAGAACGCATGCATTTGCAACATCATGAACTGAGATAAAATCCCTTGTCTGCCCGCCGTCTTCGTTAATTACTGGCTGATTTCCGCTTTTTATCCGGCTCATGAATATTGCAGTAACTCCAGTATAAGGGTTGTTGAGCGACTGCCTTGGACCGTAAACATTGAAGAATCTTAGGGAAACTGCCTTTATGCCGTATGCCTTTCCTATGTTTAAAACCATTTCTTCCTGAGTTTTCTTTGTGATTGAATATATTGAGTTGGGCTGGAGCTCGTCCCCTTCAGAAGTGGGCACCGGCTTCAGTTTTCCATTGCATTTTGGGCATCTTGGCTCCCACTCCTTCCTTTTAAGCTGTTCCTCACTTCTCAGCCCAGGCCGCACAAATCCGCATTTTTCACAATAGTATTTTCCCTCACCATAGCTGCTCATGCTCGCTGCAACAATTATCTTTTTTACATTATGCTTTTTGTTAGCCAAAAAATCAAGGATATTTGCTGTTCCTGAAACATTTGCATTCACATAATCAGCAATCTGATACATACTTTGGGCGACTCCAACTGCTCCTGCAAAATGGAACACTGCATCTATTCCTTTCATAGCCTTTTCAATATCTTCCTTGTTTCTTACATTCCCTTTGAAAAATTCGGCATTTTTGTTGATGTAACCAGGAATTCCTTCAGGATGAACCTGAGAGTCTAAATTGTCAAGGATTCTTACAGAGTATCCTTTTTCAATCAGCTTGTCAACTACAAAGCTTCCTATGAAGCCTGCTCCGCCCGTAACAAGAATATTCATTTTTGGAGCATTCATTTTTTTGCCTCAAGCGACTTTTTGATTGCAGGAAGATTTTTGCTTATCCATTTGCACATAATTCCTACGCCTTCTTTTGGGGCAACAGACGGCTTCCAGGCAAAATCGCGCTCTGCCTTGGTTATTCTGCTTATGTAGACTTTTTGGTCTCCTGCACGCCAAGGCCCGAAATCATATGATATCTTTTTTGAGATAATCTTTTCAAGTATTTCTATTAACTCAAAAAGGGAAAGGGTATTTTTTTCTCCCCCACCAATGTTGTAAATCTCACCTGCAGTCTTCCTGCTTGATAGTGCAAGTTCATATGCCCTTACCAAGTCAGTAACAAAGAGAACATCTCTCACCTGCTTCCCATCGCCGTAGATTGTAATCTTTTTCCCGAGCATTGATGCAATTGCAAACCAGGCAACCCATCCTTGGTCTTCTATCCCAAACTGCCGCGGGCCGTAGATGCATGACTGTCTGAAAACTGTGGTTGGAAGCCCGTATATTCGGTTATAATCCCTCACATACTGGTCTGCGCATCCCTTGCTGCAGCCATAAGGAGAATGGAAGTCAAGAATTCTGTCTTCCCCGATTGAGCTTATTCCCTTGTAAAAATACTTTTTGCTAATTTCCTTAGTCGGAATGTCCTTAATCTGTCCATAAACCTTGTTTGTTGAAGAAAACAGCACTTTCGGATTTTTTCCTGATTTTCGTGCTGCCTCAAGCACATTAAATGTGCCAAGAGCATTGCTTTCAAAATCGCATCTTGGATCTTTTATTGAATCAGTGACAGCTGTCTGAGCTGCCAAATGGATTATGCAGTCAGATGATTTTGCCTCT
>Ga0210049_1001421_pt1 | contig 22386 bp, 27 predicted proteins | sample CryGeyCG2014_300_2_FD_183964 | JGI IMG/M metagenome (GOLD analysis project Ga0210049, IMG submission 183964) | Groundwater microbial communities from aquifer - Crystal Geyser CG06_land_8/20/14_3.00 (SPAdes) (version 2) | ecosystem: Environmental > Aquatic > Deep subsurface > Groundwater | place... | reverse complement strand
ACTTTCCTACGCTTGCCCCGGAGGGAACTGATGCTATTCCGACGGTGCCATTAAATAGTGTCACCTCTGCCTCTATCGTAGGATTGCCTCGGGAATCAAGAATCTCCCTGCCTCTAACACTTTCAATGCTTGCCATTTCTAAGTTCATTGCAATACTGATTCATCCTGTACTATTGTGAGCCCAATTTCCTCTCCCTTGACGGGAGAGGATTAAAAGGGTGACCCTCATCCGCCCCACCCCTTATCTGGCGAGGGACGTGAGGGTGAAGAGGACGAAGCAATCTCAGCTCTGTATCTCCTGGCTAAAGAAATAGCCTTATCCACTGCTTCTGTAGCAGTGTGAACTTTGATTACTGAACTATCCTCTTGCCCATTGCGAGATAATGACCAGGTATTCAAGCCAATGACAGGGATGTTACCTTTTAAGGCATAGGCGATCTCGCTGAGGGTGCCATAGTTACCGCCAATAGCAATCACTGCCTGGGCTGACTTAACCACCGCTATATTTCGCGCATAGCCTACACCAGTTGCTATTGGAATGTCTACTTCAGCCAGCTTAGCTTCTTCTGCAGAGCAAGAGGAATTCCCGATAACAGCAACAATCATTTGAACTCAATTACGGATTATATCATGGCTAATTGAACTTGCTCATCGCCGCTTCTATATCTTGAACAAGGAAGCAATCGACGGCTTCAGCTACTCTAACGATAGCAAGTTTGATTGCATCTTTTTCCTGTGGGGAAAAATCGCTCAGCACATAGTTGACTATGACATCTTCATTACTACTGGATATCCCTTCCCCTTGAGGTCGCCCGATACCCACTCTGATTCGAGGGAAATCTTCGCTTGCTAAAGCAGAAATTATCGATTTCATCCCCTTATGTCCTCCTGAGCCACCGCTGGTACGCAGGCGAATCTTGCCCAGAGGCAAGTCGAGGTCATCGCAAATCACAAGAAGGTCGCTTAGAGCAACATCATACTTACGCACCAGGCACCCTACAGCTTTGCCACTGAGATTGACAAAAGTTATGGGCTTAGCCAGCAACAATTTCTCGCCAGCTACTTCCCCGATGCCCGTCCTGGCATGGCATTCTCTTCGCTCAAATTTAATGGAGTGGAGTTTGGCAAAATAACTCAGGCAGCGGAAGCCAACATTATGCCGATTATAGGCATACTCTTTACCCGGGTTACCCAAGCCAACGATAAGTTTCATTGCTGCGCCCTTTGGTTCTAATTTACTTGAACTTTACAAAGTTTTTTTAGCCCTGTCCCACTGTGCTATTATAAACTCTGGTGCGCCCATTCTGGCAAGATTACAAAACGCATGGATATAACAGGAGAGGCAGTAACTCAATTAAGGGAGAGAATCAAAGCTAATTTGAATGGGCTCTTATCGTTGGAAAAAGAAAGGAGAGAGGTAAAAGAAAATGAATTGGTGTTCATAGGGATAGCGGCTATTGCTGACTACCACTGGTGTGCCATGGGCTCCCTATTTAAAAATAAAGAGATAGAACCTAAATCCTTTGGTGCTTATTTAGAAGACAGCCCTGAATTAAGTTCAGGGTTGGCTATATAGACAAGCTGTTAGATAGAATGGAGGAATGGCTTGAAATTGGGAAAGAAATCACGCTAAAGGATGTTGAGAAGCTGCTAAAGAGAAGGGCAGCAAACAACGCTACGTGGGAATGTTATACCAGCTTTGATGATCAGGATAAGGAAATAATGGTAATTAATCCCAAACTCTCCTTGGAGAGGAGAGGACGGTGGGAAGAAGAAGCAAATTCAAAAGGCGTTGAAATTGCCGACTTCCCTAAACTTCACTCTTCACCCAAGCTTCTCGGCGAGTTTTTGCACTTCACCAAAGCGGAGAAATATCCCACAATACGGTGGAATTTCAACTGGCAAAAGCAGGAAATACAAAAGGGTTCAAGTCTATATCAGAGAGTATGATGGAGCTAAGGCATGGGAAGAACCAGTTGACCGAAGGAACGCCTTGGAGACACTTACCAACCTTGAGGGACTAGATAAAAAAGGGGAATTGCCACAGCCAGCGGAGGCGTGGAAATGCCAGGGATGCAAATACGCTCGCGCTTGCCTTCTCCTATGAATGTTATCCCTTAACCGTCAACCTCCTCGCTTTACGAAACGCAGGCTATCTTTGTCTGTAGTGGCATAAAAGTCAGAGCCGAGGTAAAGAAGTGGCCTTATCTTATTCAGGTCGAGTACCTCTTTTTCCGTGAAGGCTTCTTGAAGAAGGTGTACAGCAACAATTTCACCCACAACCCAGACATGGTCGCCATAAGGTCTATTATCGACAAGTCGACATTCATAGGCGGCATAAGCATCTTTCAATATAGGCACCTTGGTCCTTAAAGATTTCTCCTTCGCAATATTAAACCTTTCAAATTTGTCTGCTTCCTGTCCCGAGGTACCGCCAACAAGCCCAGCAATAGTTGCCTTTTCCCAGGGGATGAAGTTAATGCCAAACTCCTTGCTTTGTAGAATAAGCAAGTAGGTAAACCTCGTGGGCGCGAGAGAGACACCGTAGAGTGGTGGTTTGATAGAGATTGAGCTGTGCCAGGCAGCAGTCATGGCATTGTCTTTGCCTCCAGCACTAGCGGTAACTATGGCTGCCACCTTGGGATAGTGCTGGCTGAATTTCCCGATATTCTCCATAACAATTTTCGACATCTTTAGACCTCCTTATAACTTTCCTCTTTAGGAAAACTTTGATATATTACTATTATTTACAGGAAATTGCATCCTGGGATAAGCATGCCGAACGGGTACACGGGTAAGATTCTGAGGGTTGACCTATCTTCAGGCAAATCAGCTATTGAGGAACCTGCGGAGAATTTCTACCGCAAGTATTTTGGTGGAGATGGTTTTGTAGCTTATTATCTGCTTAAAGAAGTTCCTCAGGGTGTTCATCCTCTTAGTCCTGAAAATAAGCTCATCTTTGCTGCCGGACCTTTAACCGGAGTGCCTGTAGGAGGCTGTGGCCGCCACAGCGTGGGGGCCAAGTCACCCCTTACCGGGGCATTTGGTGAAGCTGAGTCTGGAGGTTACTGGGGTGCTGAGCTTAAAATGAGCGGCTTTGATGCTATAATCGTGGAGGGTAAAGCGGAAAGGCCTGTCTATCTCTTCATCGAGGACGGTCAAGCACAGATTAAGGATGCCCGTCACCTCTGGGGGCTGAAGACTCTCGAGTGCCAGAACCGTATCCGTGAGGAGCTAGCCGACCCGGGAATAAAAGTAGCGCAGATTGGCCCCGCCGGGGAAAATATGGTTCATTTTGCTTGCGTGCTCAACGACCTTGACGCCTTTGCCGGTAGAACAGGTATGGGAGCGGTCATGGGCTCGAAGAATCTCAAGGCGGTGGCATGCCGTGGGCACCTACGGCCTCGTGTAGCCGACCCTCAAGCTGTAGCAACTATTGCTCGCTGGATCAGGGATAACACCCCAGCAGCTAATAGGGCAATGAAGGATTACGGCACGGCATCAGTTGTCATGAGCCTGAATCGTCAGGGAGGCTTGCCAACTCGTAATTTTCAAATGGGCTCCTTTGACAGAGCTGTCAAAATATCCGGCCAGGCTATGAAGGAGACCATCTTTACAAGGAAAAGAGGTTGTTTTGCCTGCCCCGTCCAGTGCAAACGGGAAGTAAAAGTGGGGGAGCCTTATGTTGTTGACGCCAACTATGGAGGTCCTGAATATGAAACGATAGCTGCTTTGGGCTCAAACTGCGAAATAGATGACCTGAAAATTATTGCCAAAGGCAATGAAATGGCTGCCGCCTATGGTCTGGACAGTATATCATGTGGCAATACTATTGCCTTTGCCATGGAGTGTTTTGAACGTGGCCTCCTGACGTTAAAAGACACCGGGGGATTAGATCTCCACTTTGGCAATGGTCCGGCAATGCTGCGCCTTATTGAGCAGATTGCCCTCCGCCAGGGTTTAGGAGACCTTTTAGCGGATGGCGTAGCCAGGGCAGCGAAGAAGCTGGGGCCCGCCAGCGAAGAATTTGCCCTCCACATCAAAGGTCTGGAGATACCAATGCACGAACCTCGTTGGAAACGTGGCATGGGCATTGGATACATTATGTCACCGACGGGTGCTGACCACTGCCACAATATGCACGACTCAAGCTATGTCAAAATGTACCCACTAATGGAGGAGATGAAAGCCCTGGGCATACTAGAGCCTCTGCCAGTGGCTGACCTTTCACCGGCAAAGATACGCTTGCTTATTTACAATTCCCTGTGGATGCATTTTCTCAACTGCGCGGTATGTTGTTATTTTGTTATGGTTTATGGACTGGTGGGATTTGAAAGGATGGCAAATCTAGTGAGCACCGTGACTGGTTGGAATACTAGCGTATTCGAATTGATGAAAGTAGGGGAAAGAGCTGCTACTCTGGGGCGGGTTTTTAATTTGAGGGAAGGATTCACCAGCAACGATGATAATATGCCACCGCGCTTCTTTACCCCCCATACTTCGGGATCTATCCGGCAGGCGGCACTCAACTCCGAGGAATTTCAAAAGGCGAAGCAAATTTACTACGATATGATGGGCTGGCCTGATGGCGTGCCTTCCACTGGCAAACTGGGCGAATTAGGCATTGAATGGGCTATGCCAAATTGAGATTACCATCCCAAGGCTTTTTCCACAGCAGCCAGCTCAGCAGGAAGTTCTATTGGGGGCTCGGCATACTTTGCTGGCACATCAGGGTCTTTCAGTCCCGTGCCAGTGACGATGCAAACTACTCTTTTATCTGAGAAGTCCTCTCTTTTTGCCCACTTGACAAGGCCGGCTAAAGAAGCACCCGAGGCTGGCTCACCAAATATACCTTCTCTGGTTGCCATGAGTCTATAGGCGCTCATAATTTCCTCGTCTGTAACTGAATCAATGACACCTCCTGACTCGTCTCGGGCGGCTACAGCTTTCTGCCAACTGGCTGGGTTACCAATGCGGATAGCGGTGGCGATAGTCCTGGGGTTCCTTACCGGTCTGCCCAGCACTATGGGTGCCGCACCGGCAGCTTGAAACCCCATCATTTTTGGGGTATGGCTTGCCTTACCTATATCGCGGTACTCTACAAATCCCTTCCAGTAAGCGGTAATATTACCAGCATTCCCTACAGGTATAAAAAGGTAATCGGGAGCATCACCCAGCTCATCTACAATTTCAAAAGCTGCTGTCTTCTGGCCTTCAATGCGATTCGGGTTTAAGGAGTTAACTAAAGTGACGGGATATTTTGCTGTCAGGGCACGGACTATCTGAAGTGCCTGGTCAAAATTGCCTCTTATGCCTATGATTTGAGCTCCATATGCCAGGACTTGAGCCATTTTTCCCATGGCTATTTTTCCCCGAGGAATAATGACGACAGTTTTGAGCCCAAATCTAGCGCCGTAAGCGGCAGCTGAAGCACTGGTGTTACCCGTCGAAGCACAAATAATACTGGAGCTATTATTTTCCACTGCTTTGGCTACTGCTACCACCATACCTCGGTCTTTAAAGGAGCCAGTGGGATTGCAACCCTCAAGTTTGAAATAAAGTTCGCCACAGCGAAGCTCTTTTTCCAGAGTTCGCGACCTGACTAAAGGAGTATCACCTTCGCCCAGTGTTATCATAGGGGTAGCCGGAGTAAGAGGAAGAAAATCACGATATCTATTCAAAACGCCCTGTTTCATCCTAACCTATTTAGTTAATGAATGCTGGCTGTTGACCTCTGCCCTCTAATATAGGGATAATCTTTGTCTTTGCCTTCACTACTTCTAATTGATCCACTTTCTCTAGTGCAGCTCGCAATTCTCTTTCTTTTACCTCGTGTGTGGTCATCACTACAGGTACTGCTTCAGCCGGTGCCGACTCCTTTTGAATTACAGAAGCCAGGCTGATATCATGATCTCCTAGAATCCTGGTAATTTGTGCTAACACTCTTGGCTGGTCTTTCACCGTTAATCTGAGGTAATACCTTCCTCTAATATTTCCGATATCATTCAAAACAATAGGGGTGTTCAAGGTGGGCATCATTAAAGTTGCGCCACGGGCAATATCAAGCAAATCATTGATAATTGCTACGGTAGTGGGGTATGTACCAGCTCCCGGCGCTATTAGGCCAGATACCACACCTAAGTCGTTTTCCAGTTCAATAGCATTATTGGCATCTTCTATAGATGCCAGCATAGTTCCATGCGGGACCAAGGTAGGACGAACAAATACGGTAACGGAGCCGTTTTCTCGCTCTATGACCCCTAGAAGCTTTATAGCATAGCCTAATTCTTTGGCGTACTGGATATCTTGCATGGTTATATCTCTTATGCCTTCGCAAGGGATGTCTGGTGGAATGTTATATGTGTTACTTATGACTCCCAACAAAATTTGGATTTTGTGCGCAGTGTCAAGGCCGTCTATATCCTCAGAAGCATTAGCCTCGGCATAGCCCTTTTCCTGCGCTTCCCTCAAGGCTTGTTCGAAAGAGATTCCGCTACGAGCCATGTGCGACAAAATATAATTACATGTGCCATTAAGGATGGCACACATTCTACGGATTCTCCTGGCAGAGAGGCTTAAGTCATGGATTAAGGCATTACATCCCACAAATGTTCCCCGAAAGCCTACAGTGCGTCCTAATTTTATTGCCAAACTAAAAATCTCATTCCCGTGCTGTGATATAACAACTTTGTTAGCGGTAACAATATCTTTGCCATTGCGAAGAGCAGAGAGAATGAGAGACACTGCGTCCTTAATTCCCCCCATAACCTCAACAATAACGTCTATATTTGGGTCCCGGATGACCTGGGAGAAATCGGTAACAATGAGGCTGGGGTCAACACTGAAGGGGCGAATCTTGCCAGGGTGTTTTACTACAATTTTTTCCAGTTTAAGTTCGGGTATTTGTCCTTGAAGTAATACCTCTATAACACCTTTACCCACGTTTCCAAAACCGGCTACTGCTACACGTTTTGTTTTTATCATCGGCTCAATTATAGTTCATTGAGTTGTTGAGTTTGTTGAGTTCAACTCTATAAACTCTATAACTCTATCAACTTTTTCTTGCCAGGGAAGTTATATTCTGCCTTGCAGTACTTTCTGTATCGCCCAGGATATATTTTCTCCATTGAGATCAATATTTATCGTACTATTTGTACTCTGCACGGAAAACCAATCGTTGAAATCTTTGTTTTCCAAACTCTCTTTAACTGTATCGTTGAGTTCTCGTTCTCCCTTATCCAGGATTTTAATTACCCAGTAGCCACCTTGTGTCTCGAGTTTATCTTTAACTGGTGGGCTGACTTTATTGAGCTCAAGAGTGAAAGCAATTGCATCGAATGTTTCGCTACCCTTCTCTCCTTTCTTTAGCCAGCCGAGATCACCTCCCTTATCTTTGCTTTCATGCTGGGAATATTTTTCTGCCAGTTGGGCAAAATCTGCGCCACTATCCAGTTCAGCCTTAATTTCCTTAGCTTCTTCCTCACTGCTCAACAACATAGCATGGGCATATATACCTTTTTGCTCATCATTATCAGTAACCTTTATCAGCCAATAGCCTATGCTTTTGGTCACTGAATTGTCAGAGATACTCCTTATCTCAGCAGGTTTAATATCAGGGATAGCATCGGCGACAATAGAAGGCATGAGTTCTGCCGGCAGCCAACCTAAGTCGCCGCCAATATCAGGATCACAAGAAAATTCTTCAAGCAGGGCAGTAAAGTTACCACCAGCTTCAAGTTTAGCTGTTACGTTATTGGCTACTTCACGGCCCTCCAGCAGCATTAGTTGAATGTATGCTTGCTCCATTTTATCCGGTAGTTGAGAGCCAAAATAGTTAAGTAGTTTTTCTGTTAATAATTTACTAGCTGCTATATCTCGATAAACTTTGCTGCCAGGCAACTTGCTCTCTGCAATTTTCTTGTCTACCTCTCCCTTATTAACCTCAATTCCTAAATCGTTAGCTCCTTGTCTTATTAATTCTGCCTGTACAATCTGGTTAGCAACAAGCTGAGCATAATATTCGTCTGGTTGCACCCCCTTGGTCTGGGCATCGAGCATATCAATGTAATAGCGCATATTAAAGGAAGTATCATTTATCTTGATGACAGCTTCCTGAAAGGGCTTGATTGCATCGTTATAGTAGCCATGTCCGACATATCCTAGAATGCCTGCCAAGAAAACAGCCGCGGTGATTACTATAATTCGGTTTAACTTTCGTTGGCGCTGCCATTTGGATAGCTGGCGCTGACTAGGAATTTCCTTAGCTTTGAGTTTTTTCTGCTGCTTCTTGCTCAAGGGTCACAAAAACACATCTAATTACTCTTGTTGTGGTAAAACCATTTATCCTGTTGCCATTCTGATTGTATTACCAACATCGTTATGATAACATATTACTATATGTTAAGCGACGGGGTGTAGCGCAGCCTGGTAGCGCACCTGAATGGGGTTCAGGTGGTCGGAGGTTCAAATCCTCTCACCCCGACCAAATATCCGTATCTAATACCCGGGAAAGGTGTTAACATCAAGAAAAACGTAACTACACACCCTGAACTTAATTCAGGGCTCATGTCACCCTGAGTAGTTGCCCAATTTATTGGGCTTTCCCGCCTGATAAATCAGGCAACTACAGATTCTTCCCCTGAATCTAGTTCAGGGCTGCCCTGAGCGCTAAGAGATTCTTCGCTATGCTCAGAATGACAAGGAGCGAAGGGTTCAGAATGACATCAGGGTGAATAGTTACAAACTTTTAATAATATGCGTGACTCCTTAAAACTTCTTACTAGATCTCCCCAGCAGGAAGGAGGGAATTGAAGAAAAATTCATTGTATGGATTATACATTTAAAAGCAACCTTTATCATCCATATGCTAAAATTCTGGGACATGCCCGAAGATTATTCAGTGTTGGATCAACCCGAGGTTCTTTCCCTTATTTTCTGCCCCAGAAAGAATGTCTCAGTGCCTCCACCTGGTTCGAGTGACCATGTCATCCTGGTAGGCAAGGATATCTCCATTGCCTGTCGTCTATACAGCCGCAGTTTAGATTCCCCCTCAATACTTTATTTTCACGGCAATGGCGAGGTCATTAGCGACTATGACTACATTGCTCCTTTATTCAACCAACTGAACATCAATCTGTTTGTCGCCGAGTACCGTGGTTACGGAGCCAGCCAGGGCGAGCCCGGTTTCAGCACGATGATCTCAGACGCCGCTATTATATTTCAGTCATTCATAAAAATGGTAAACCAGGAGCACTATAGTGGTCCGGTCTTCGTTATGGGTCGTTCTCTGGGAAGCATTTCTGCCCTAGAAATAGCCTACCACTATCAGAACCAGATTAAAGGGTTAATCATTGAAAGCGGCTTTGGCAGCATCATCAAATTGCTCTTGCACCTGGACTTCCCCATAGGATTTCTGAACTTCAAAGATACTGAGTCCCCAAATCTGAGTAAGATTCGCTTCGTCACTATCCCTACACTTATTATCCATGGAGAGCGTGATACTATTATCCCCCGTAGCGAAGCTCAAACCCTGTTTGAAAACTCAGCAGCCGAAAACAAACACCTCGTCATCATTCCCGGAGCTGACCACAATGATATAATGCAAGTAGGTCTGGAGAATTACTTAAAGGCGATTAAAGAGTTCGTTTGCTTTTAGTTCTATACTGCGAGGAGAAATATTATGTGGATCAAAGAACCGGGCAAAATTACAGACAGAATAGATTTCCTGGGAACCAAGAAAATTTGCCTCTATTTGCTCAAAGGTGAGCAAGCTATGATCGTCGGTGGGGGAATGAGCTGGGTAGTCCCCTATCTGGAAAAACAATTTTCCACTCTGAATCTCGACCTTAATAAGATTAGATACCTAGTTATCCCACATTCACATTTCGACCATTGTGGAGCGGTGCCTTATTTGAAAAGTAAGTTTCCTCATATCCAGATACTTGCTTCAGCATATTCACAGGAGGTATTTTCCAAGGAAAAGGCAATGGACTTTATTGCCAGTGTCAACAAGAGAGCCGAAGAACGTTACCTTCAAAAGGAGCATCTCGGACCAAATTTGCCATTTGAGCGAATTCAAGTTGATAGAATTGTGAGGGAGAATGATGTCATAAACCTTGGCGATGGCATCGAAGCACACTTTATTGAGGTGCCGGGTCATACCAGGTGTTCCATAGCCACATATATTCCGCAACTAAAAGCTATATTCCCTTCTGACTCCGCCCCGTTTCCTACAGACGATGGAAGCGAGCTTGCTAATCCTTCCGCTCAATATGACTTTTCCTTATATTTAGAATCGCTGAGAAAGCTGGCAAGTTATGAAGCAGAGGTATGTGGTTTTGACCATCATGGTGCTTTCGTTCGCGACCAGGCGCAAAAAATCCTGCAGCAAGGGCTGGAGCAGGCGCAAAAATTCCCTAAGCGCATTATTGAAGAATACCACCGCATAGGCGACCTGGACAAAATAACAGAGGAACTTGTCGCGGAAGCAGCGGAGAAAAACAAATTTGACTTCCTTGGTTTAGAGCTCGAAAAAACTGTTGTCAGAACTGTAATTGAAAAATGCTTAGCCACTACTCCCACATAGCAGTTTTCTTAGAGGGACACGAAGTGAACGAAGAGGCTGGATTGATTCCAGCCTCTTCGTATCTAGGCATAGTCAAATTATAGTTGACTGCCCAATCTTATCTTTTTGTAGCACTCGCTGCAATACACTGGCTTGCCCTCTCGAGGCTCGAAGGGTACTTCACATTCCTTACCGCACTCAGCGCATACTGCTTTGTACATTTGGCGATCAGGGTTACTTGCCCTGTAACCGTCAAAACCGCTACGCTGAGCCTTTCTTGTCTTACGACAAGGTGGGCAGCGCTTGGGCTCATTAGTATACCCTTTGGAAGCGTAGAACTCCTGCTCCACAGCAGTGAAGGTGAAAGTAGTGCCGCAGTCAGAACATTGTAGCATTTTGTCGGTAAAACCCATTGGATGACCTCCTTTCTTAGTATTTGGTTAGAGCTTTGATCATCCAATGTCTGTAAACGAAATTGAACTAGATCCTACAGAGGATTGGCGACCTGGACTTGTAACCATCACATTAAGTATATAGAAACAGGTAAAAAATTGCAAGTCAGGAAAAGGGAGGCAATAGACGTTGAGCAAAATTCTTGTTATATTTTGGTTTCATGTTTAAGCCACTCTATTCAGGTAGTATTACCTCGCCACAAGGGTTTCTCGCCGGAACAGTTTCTGCTCAAATAAAAAAGAGGAACGAACTGGATTTAGCTATACTTTACTCCAAGGTTTCCTGCACCGCCGCTGGTGTTTTTACCACTAACCAGATTAAATCAGCCCCGGTTATCCTTTCCCAGAAAAATTTGTTAAAAGGACAAGCACAAGCAATTATAGTAAATTCGGGTTGTGCCAATGCTTGCCTTGGTGAACAGGGCATAGCTGATGCCCGGGAAATGGCCAAACTGGTAGCAACAAAGCTGGACTTATCTCCCGAAGATGTTCTGGTAGCCAGCACTGGCGTAATTGGCGTCCCATTACCCATGGACAAAATCAGGGCTGGAATTCCAAAAATAAGACTAACTAAAGAGGGAGGTCATGATTTTGCTAAGGCAATAATGACTACGGATACTAAACCTAAGGAAATCGCCACCCAGGTTGATATGAGAGAGAATAAATTCACTATTGGCGCAGTAGCTAAGGGTGCCGGTATGATCCATCCTGATTTAGCTACCATGCTTTGTTTCATCACTACTGACGCTTTGGTCAACGTTCAGTTCTTACAAGCAGCATTGAAAAAGGCAGTGGATGTATCCTTCAATATGCTTAGCGTTGATGGTGAAACCAGCCCCAATGACTGCGTATTTTTACTGGCCAATGGCTTGGCCGGTAACGAAATGATTGACTTTAGCAATGGTGAGGCTTTTCAGGAAGCTTTGGACGAGGTATGCATATATTTAGCTAAATCCATAGCTCAGGATGGAGAAGGGGCAACCAAGCTGATACAGGTTACTGTAGAAGGAGCGAAATACGAGACTGATGCCCGCCAGGCAGCCAGGACCATTGTAAGTTCACCATTAGTAAAAGCAGCAATGTATGGTAGCGACCCCAACTGGGGACGTATCGTTACCGCTCTAGGACGAAGTGGAGCAGAGGTAGCAGAAGAAAAACTGGATGTCTATTTGAGTGATGTCCAGGTTATGAAGCAGGGTCATCCGGTACATTTTGGCAAAGAGAAAATGCGAATATCTTTACAGGGCAACAATGTGTTTATCAAACTGAACCTTAATCTAGGAGAGGGGAAAGCTACCGCCTGGGGGTGTGACCTATCCCCCGAATATGTTAAGATAAATAGCGAGTACACTACTTGAGGGTGGAAATGGAATTTCCTTCGAAAAACTAAGCTTATTGATGTATAATTGACAAAACAGGATGAAAGAAGCATTAAGGTATCTTGAAAATGCAAAGCAGATATTATTATCTGCTCCGAAAGAGGATAATACCTATACGGATATTAAGCCTGTCCAAGAGGCATGTGGGACTGCATATCTTGCTGTACTTAAAGCTATAGATGAATATTTATTGTCTAAAGGCGTGGATGAAAAAGAATTGCCCAAATCTATAGATGAGCATAGGGACTTACTGAGAAAGTATGCCCTTATACACAATGGAAAACTGTTAAGAGAGTTTGAGAAACTCTATAAGGCTTTACATATTGCGGGTTACTACAGAGGGCTGCTAGAAGATGTAAATATGGTTAAAGAGGCTTTTAAGGCAGCGGAGGCTTTTATTACCAAGCTGGGATAAAACTTTAATTCCTCATCCTTAAATTGGAAATAACCCACGCAAAGCTGTAATATATCCATCAAATTACACCTAGATTTAGAGGCAAAGCCACCGCCCGGGGGTGCGAACTATCCGAAGAGTATGTTTTAAGATAAATAGCGAATATACGACTTGAGGGCGGAAATGAAACCTGTGATAAATGAATGAACAGGAGGTGCCAAATGTTTGATATTAAAAAAGAGTATGTCATCACTGAGGAAAATAAGAAAAAGGCGGTTTTAATAGATATAGAAACATTTGAAAGGATGGAAGAAATTCTCGAAAGCTACGGACTTGGGAAATACATGGAGGAGATCGAAGGGGAGGAGACTTTGCCCCTAGATAAAGCCAAAGCGTATTACGGTGGCATAAAAAAAGCTTAGCATGATAACCTGCCTCTATAAAAAGACCTTCCTCAAAGATCTGGCAAAGCTACCGTCTGATTATCGAGAGCAAGTTGGAAGTTTGGTTTTTGAGAAAATACCTAAACTTAATGTAACTACTCACCCTGCTGTCATTCTGAGCGTAGCGAAGAATCTGATAACGCTCAGGGCAGTCTCCGGCGAAGAATCTCCGAGACCCTTCGCTTCGCTCAGGGTGACATAAGGGTAGCTGTGTAGTTACCTTTAAGATAGCAAAGAACTATATGAACACCTTAAGCGTAAAGCACCTTATATATCAATTTAGGAGATGGCAGAACTACAGCCTGGAGCTGTGACCTATCCGAAGAATATGTTAGGATAAATAGCGAGTATACTACGGGATATTGAGTTCTGAGGAGGTGAGAAGTGGAACAGAAAAGAATTATTCAAAACTTTGAGGTTATTTTGGAGCCGGAAGAGACAGAGGGGTATCATGTTTACTGCCCTCTCTTGAAAGGGTGTCATTCCTGTGGAGCTACAAAGGAAGAGGCACTAGAAAGGATCAAAGAGGCAATCGAGCTTTGGCTGGAGAGTGCTAGAGAGTTGGGTATCAAGATACCAGAGAAAGAGGTTATCAGTGTGGAAGTTGGATGAGTAACCGATTACCAGCCGTTAAACCAAGGGAGGCGATTAGAGCTTTGGAAAAGGCGGGCTGGAGGGTTCACCGTCAGAAGGGGAGTCATGTTTCTATGCATAAAGAAGGCGTTCCCAATCTTGTGGTTATGCCTGTACACACGAAAGATTTGCCAAAGGGCACTCTCCACGGCATACTTGAGGATGCCGGGCTTACTATAGAACAATTCTTAAAGTTGCTTTGAGGAGGAGCAGACATGGCATTTCCAGCAGAGAAGGAAATACGCCAAGCTATCAAAGATGAATTGCAGGCGATAGGTGGGGAGGCGAAGCTAGATGTCTTGCTACCTAAGGTAACTCAGCACCTGAGGGCTCATTTCCCTGATTTTACGCATGCCGACCTACAAAGAAAGGATCCGAAAACTGGGTTGAATTCTTGGAATCATCATTTACACTCTGTGCGGTCAAGGATGGTTAAAACGCAGCCGCCGGAGCTAGATCCAGCCGCCTCTCGTGGTGTGTGGCGCTTGTCAGGAATTCCACCTCTGCCCCCGCCGACCGAACCTGATAGATTGGCGGAGCAAATAAAGGGCCTACTTGAAAAACTCGTAGAATTAGCGAAGAAAAAGGAGGAAGAACTTCCTGTAACCCATGATGAGATGGTTCAGAAAGTGAAAGAAATGGGAGAGATGCTTGGTAAGGTAACAGAGCCTGTGCTAGGAGTGCCTTATAAACACGATTGTGTTTGGAGGGACAATCCCTATGCCACCCCAAAGCTAGTGTGGGAGGTGTGTGACAAAGGAAATTTGGATAAGGATATCGCCTCCCTAATTTGGACAGTCAAGAATTGGGGAGCCAATGGCATCCTTGTGACTTTTGGAGAATCAGATTAGAGGATTAGAACATGAGACCGATCGTGGTGAAAATTGGTGGCAGCACCTTGGACAGTCAGGATACCACCATAGAAGACCTGGTGCAGCTCCAAAAAGAGGGGGTGCCTTTAGTGGTAGTTCATGGTGGTGGGCAACTTATTTCTGATTGGCTTGCCAGACTGGGCATTTCCACCGGCTTTGTAAACGGCCTAAGGGTCACTGATGCTGCCAGCCTGAAGGTGGTAATCGCCGTACTTGGTGGTCTGGTCAATAAGGAACTGGTATTAGCCATACAGGCTCAGGGAGGAAAAGCAATTGGTATAAGTGGCAGTGATGGTAATTTGCTACAGGCTGAGGTAAGGAATCCTGACCTGGGCTATGTTGGCGATATCATTGCCGTTGACCCTACTCCAGTCAAGCTACTCTTGAAGGCAGGTTATATTCCTCTCGTGGCACCAATAAGCCGTGGTTTGGTAGGAGAGAAGGCAACGCTACTCAACGTTAACGGTGATGCTGCCGCCGGTGAAATCGCTAAAGCGTTGACCGCCCGGAAGTTGATATTCTTAACCGATGTTGATGGTATCTATGATAGGTCAGGTAAAAGATTACCCAAGCTCAGTATTGCTGAAGCAAAAGGAATACTCGCTTCAGGTATAGCTTCCGGCGGGATGATACCTAAAATAGAAGCTTGCCTTAAAGCATTGGCTACTGTACCCCTGGCACGGATCATAGACGGCACAAAGCCTCATGCCCTGCTCAAAGAAATGGCAAACGGAGAAGGAGGAACAAGTATTGTCGCAAGATAACTGGCAGGAACTGGAGCGAAAGTTATTCTTAAGCACGTTCAATAGAGTACCTGTAACTCTGGTTCGGGGCAAAGGAGCTCGAGTCTGGGATGACCAGGGTAAAGAATATCTTGACTTTGTTGGTGGCTGGGCGGTTAATAGCCTGGGACACTGCCCTTCAGTAGTAGTCGAAGCTCTAGAGAAGCAAGCTAGGAATTTAATTCAGGCGTCGAATCAGTTTTATACCATTCCCCAGATAGAATTGGCACAGCTTTTGGTTCAAAATAGTTGTCTGGATAGGGTTTTCTTTTGCAATAGTGGGGCTGAGGCTAACGAAGGAGCAATAAAACTGGCTCGCCGCTATGGAAAACTTCGTCTAGGTGGTGCCTACGAAATTATCACGGCTAATAATTCTTTCCATGGACGTACCTTAGCTATGACTGCTGCTACCGGACAAAGGAAATTTCAGGAACCTTATATACCCTTACCCAATGGATTTGTCAGTGTAGAATATAATAACGTTGAGGCAGTTAAGGTGGCAACATTGAACAAAACTTGTGCGGTAATGCTTGAGCCAATTCAGGGCGAAGGCGGAGTGAACGTGCCTGATGATACATACCTTGAAAAGGTGGCAAAATGGTGTCACGAAAAAGGCATTCTTTTCATTCTTGATGAGATACAGACAGGCATAGGACGAACGGGAACTCTTTTTGCTTATGAACAATATAATGCTGAACCGGATATAATGACTCTGGCTAAAGGCCTGGGTAGCGGCGTACCTATCGCTGCCTTTTTAGCCAAAGAGGATTTTTCCCTCTTTTCTCCGGGTGAGCATGGCTCTACCTTTGGTGGCAATCCACTGGTTTGTGCTGCTGCTTATGCTACCCTGAAATACATTCTCGCTAACGACATACCCAAGAAAGTTAAACAAGTAGGAAAGCATTTCATAACTAAACTAGAGAACCTAAAGCAGCAGTTTGATTTTATTACAGAGGTAAGAGGTCGGGGACTTCTGTTAGCTTTGGAATTTAATAGCGAAATTGCACAGGAGCTAGTTCTAGCTTGCCTTAAAAGAGGCTTGCTAGTTAACAAAGTGAAGCCAAATGCACTCCGATTTATGCCCCCCCTCATCATTACTGAAAGGGAAGTGGATGAAGCGATTAGCATTTTACAAGATGTCCTAGAAGAAACTCGAAATCCCAAGTACTAAATCCTAAACGATAAGGAAATTTGGATTTGGGATTTTGAACTTGTTTAGTGTTTAGATATTAGGATTTAGGATTTCTCCGAAGGAGGTAGCATGCTAGATAAAGTGGTATTAGCCTATAGCGGGGGGCTGGATACCTCAGTGGCTATAAGGTGGCTTAAGGGAAGATATAATTTGGAAGTCATCACCCTCACTGTTGATATAGGCAATGTGGCCGATCTTGAAGCTATCAGGCAAAAGGCGCTTCATGTAGGAGCTATAAAAGCATTGGTGGTTGATGCAAAAGAATCCTTTATCAATTCCTTTGTTTTCCCAGCTCTTCAAGCTGATGCTGTTTATGAGGGGCAGTACCCTTTAGCCACAGCCCTGGGACGTCCCCTCATTGCCCAACTCCTGGTGGAAACAGCTAAAAGGGAAGGGGCGGCAGCAGTAGCCCACGGCTGCACCGGCAAAGGCAACGACCAGGTAAGATTCGATGTAAGCGTAGCAGCTTTAGCTCCTGAACTTAAGGTAATAGCACCAGCCAGGGAATGGAAAATGACCCGAGAGCAAACGATTGAATATGCTCAGACTCATAATATTCCCATCCCTATTACCAGAGCTAGTCCATATTCCATTGATGAGAACTTATGGGGAAGGAGCATTGAATGCGGTGTACTGGAAGATCCCTGGAATGAACCCCCCGAGGATATCTTTGCCTGGACAAAATCTCCTAAGGAGACATCTAACGAACCTGCTTATCTCGAAATTGGTTTTGACAAAGGGATACCGGTAAGCCTTGATGGCGAAAAATTAGATGGTGTTACGCTTGTTCAGCGGGTTCATAAGTTAGCGGGCCAGCATGGCATAGGCAGAATTGACCATGTTGAAAATAGGCTGGTGGGCATAAAATCAAGGGAGATTTATGAGGCGCCAGCAGCCATAGTTCTGCTTAAAGCTCACCAAGCCTTGGAAAGTCTTGTGCTGGCAAAGGAACAACTCCGCTTCAAAGCAAAAGTAGCTAGTGAATATGCTGACCTTATTTATAATGGGTTATGGTTCACTGGTCTACGTCAGGATTTGGCTGCTTATGTGGAGAGTTCACAAAGATATGTTGCTGGAACAGTGAGAGTCAAACTTTTCAAAGGCAATTGCCAGGTGGTGGGTAGAAAATCACCATATTCCCTCTATGATTATGGCTTAGCTACTTACGATAAGGGTGATGCCTTCGACCAAAGTGCCTCCCCTGGCTTTATCCACATCTGGGGATTGCCGGTAAGAACTCAAGCCAAGATACAATCCCCATTTCACCAAAAAAGAAATACTAAAGGACAAAGGTAAGTTAGTAACAAATTATATTGCCTCCATCCCTTTTGACCAGCGATTATATCGCCAAGATATCGAGTAAACGATAATAGATACTTCAACTTTGCCGATGAAGGGCGGAGCGGAAAATATGAGTTGGAGTCCTTGAGTTTGTAAAGGTAAGAGTTCGTAGTTCATTTAGCATTAGAAAAGCAGATTTAATATTGAAGCAAGATATCCCACATAAACAAATTCTAAACTCTAATATCTAAACTCTAAACAAAATTATTTAGGATTTAGTGTTTAGTGCTTAGGATTTACTTCCAATGGATGCTGGAAAAGTTTTAGTGATTGAAAAAGTTAAAAGATATCTGCGCCAATTAAATAAACATGGCATCAATATAGAAAAGGCATGCCTTTATGGTTCCTATGCCAGGGGTAATTATCACAAAGATAGTGGTATCGATGTAGTAATCATATCCAGGGACTTTCAAGGCGTGAGATTCTCTGATTGGGAAAGGGTTGCACCACTGATTGAAGACATAGATGTGCGAATAGAGCCAATGCCCTATAGACCAGAAGATTTCACTGACTCTGACCCCTTAGCAGTTGAGATAATGGCCACAGGCGAGGAAATCAAAATATGATGAAAGAGAGCCAATCCCCGGAAAACAGGTTAAGCGAGCGAGAGATTGAATTTATCACCCAATGCTTAAGGGTGACTAGGAAATTGCACATTTCGTCAGAATGTTCACCCTATCTCCCTGCGGTATAATAATCTAGTGTGGTGAAAAAATCGAGGAGGAAACAGAGATAGTAGCATCAATGGAACCGACAGGTAAGCAACAGGTTTATCAACTCAAAGTGACGCTCAAGGGAAGTAAACCGCCGATATGGAGACGTTTTCAAGTAGCAGGCGACGTTACTCTTCACCATCTACATTTGATTCTGCAAGTAGTTATGGGTTGGACTAACTCTCATTTGTATCAATTCGAGATTGAGGGCATAGATTTCGGTGAGCCTGATCCCGAAAGTTTCTACGGACTGCGGATAAAGAACTCCAAAATAGCCAAGCTGAGTAAGGTGGCACCCCGAGAGAGGGCCAAGTTCCTCTACGAGTACGACTTTGGGGATAGTTGGAACCATGAGATTCTGGTCGAAAGAATTTTGCCTGCTGAGCCAGGGGCACAGTACCCGATATGTCTTAAAGGCAAACGTGCCTGCCCGCCTGAAGATTGTGGCGGAATCCCCGGTTACTACCATTTGCTTGAGGTCATCAGCGACCCTGCCCATGAAGAACACGAAGAAATGATGGAGTGGCTTGGTGTCAAGCTTGACCCGGATGAATTTCATCTGGATGAGATTAACGAGAGCTTGAAAGGTTATCGTGTAGAGGATACAGCAAAGACCAAGCGTAAGATCGGGAGAAATGATCCCTGTCCCTGTGGAAGTGGAAAGAAATATAAGAGGTGCTGTGGGAAAGCACCCAGCCCTATTTCTTCACCTTCCACCCAAAAGCTTGTGGGGCAGGACTTCCGCGCCATGCGAAGACTGATGGAGCGCGACTTGCGTGCCCTTCAAAAGGTGGTGGAGAGGCAAGATTTTGAATCTCCCGATGAGGCCAAAACATTCCTGCGCCGGGTTACAGCCAAGGGCGATATTCCGGAATGGACACCAGAGACTCTGCTAGAACAAGCCCAAGAGCTAGTCTACAAGGCATTGGAAGCCACGGAGAAGAGAGAGCGAATACGTCTCGCAATGGATGCCCTCAGGATATCTCAAGATTGTGCCGATGCCTATGTGCTCCTGGCAGAAGAGGCAGCTCTTGTGCCTGAACAAGCACGAAACTGGTATCAGCGAGGTGTGGAAGCGGGTGAGCGCGCGCTGGGACCCGAGATATTCGCTAGGGAGGCGGGAAATTTCTGGAGCCTCATAGAGACACGGCCGTACATGCGAGCTCGTGAAGGATTGGCTGATTGCCTTTCCTTCCTTGGTGAAGGTGATGCCGCGGTAAAGCACTATTGGGATATGCTCCGATTGAATCCCAACGACAGCCAGGGCATCCGCTACAAGCTGCTAAGCTGTCTCATGAAGTCAAATAACATAGGTGCTGCTGAGGAATTGCTAGAACAGTTCCAGGACGAAGTCTCAGCAGCCTGGTTGTTTACACGAACGTTGATCACCTTTGTTCACCAAGGAGATACTCCAGAAGCGAGAGAGCAACTTATGGAGGCAATGAAAGAGAATCCTCACGTGGTTCGTTATTTGCTTGGGCAAAGGCAGTTGCCGCGTAGCGCACCGCAGTGCATAGGGCTTGGCGACAAGAATGAGGCAATAATATATATGGCTGAATTTGGCAGTGTCTGGCTAGACACTCCCGGTGTACTGGAGTGGATAAGGTCAGTATCCCAAAGTAAGACGTAGATTATGCTGAGGTTGGGATTCGGCCTCATTCAGAATATCCTCCGTAATCTTGGGCAGTGGTGTTGCCTACCTTATTCCAACAGGCCTCTTGGGATGATAAAGCCATTTTTAGTTACCACAAACTTATTCAATGGATTCCATTCCTGAATCTTTGTTGTAGTAAACTCGGGATTGAAAAAAGTCTGCAAGCATCGGCAACACAACCACAGTATACCACATCGGTTATGGCATCTGTAACATCCCGGTTGTTTGGGCAGGAAAAAGTCCCCGAAAAATGGCGTTCAGATTTGCTGAACAATTCATCGGATTGTTAATTCTGCCATCCATGAAAGTGTTAAAGTTCCTCTTTCAAAAGCTGTGACTCACTCTCTCAAGTGTGAAGAGAAGGGAAATATCAGGATTTCAACTCAGCGCTTGAGGCGGATTTAGATGAGTTACTTGCGCAATCGTTTCCAGAAAGAGGCTAATAAAATGGCACAAGTTTGTATTGCCTCCATTCCCTTTGGCCAGCGATTATATCGTCAGGACATTAAGGAGAGCATTGCTCATGTTAAAATACTGACAAAACAAGGTATAATAACCAAGAGCGACGCTGAAGCCAAAAAGCAGAAACTGGATTTCTGGAAAGGATGGAAATGGTAACCGAGGAGAGATTAAAGGGAATCCTTTTTAAGATAGTGGAGGCTATCAAAGCCAAATACGATCCGGAAAGGATTATCCTCTACGGTTCCTTTGCTTATGGTGTACCCGCTGAGAATAGCGATATCGACCTGTTAATCATTAAGGAAACCTCAGAGCGCCCCCTTGACCGAAGGGTAAGAGTTCGCCGCATCGTTGACATTAGGGATTCATCCTACCCTGCCTTCTCATCCCTTGTGCTAACCCCTGAGGAAATTAAACGAAGATTGGAGACCGGCGACCAATTTATTGAAGAAGTCCTTACTAAGGGAGAGGTATTGTATGCCCGGCAATAAGTTTGGAGGTGCTCAAGAAGTGAGTTTAAGGCACTAATGGGAGTTTAGGAGATGACAAAGGAAGAGGTTAAACAAATCCTGTCCGGAAACAAAGAAATATTGAAAAAATACAAAGTTAAATCTATTGCTCTCTTCGGTTCTTATGTAAGAAACGAGCAGAGGCAAGACAGCGATGTTGACCTTCTTGTTGAGCTTGAAGAACCTACTTACGATAACTTTATACATTTGGTTTTTACCTTGGAAGAATTGTTAAAGAAAGAGATAAATTTAGTTCCTAAAGGTAGTTTAAGCCCGTATATTGAACCTTATGTCGAAAAGGAGGCTGAGTGGATTGAAACAAGATGAAGTCTTTGTAAGACATATCCTAGACGAGATAAATTTCTTGATGGATAAGAGTAAAGACCTGGAATATGAGGGCTTAATAAAGGACGAGATCTTAAAAAGAGCGTTCGTAAGAAGCTTAGAGGTGATAGGCGAGGCAACGAAGAATATCTCTTTAGAGTTTAGAGAAAAACATCCTGATATTGAGTGGAGGCAGTTAACGGGTTTGAGGGATAAACTTATACATAGATATTTTGGTGTAAAGTGGGAAATTGTTTGGGACGTAAAAAGCAAGATTCCTCAACTTAAAGAGAAAATTGAGGATATTCTTGAAGAGATGGAGAAGGGATGAAATTAAAAAATAGGCATATGCACTTGACTAGCCTAGCAACAGGATGTAGTATATTCCTCTATGGAGGACTACCCAAAGACTTTGCTCGAATTCGAACAACGATTTGGAACCGAGAAAGCATGTGTAGAGTACTTGTTTCAGCTTCGCTGGCCGGAAGGCTTTCGGTGTCCGCGCTGCGGATACGAGGAAGCATGGGCTATGAAACGAGATTTGTACCGCTGTGTTCGTTGTCACTTACTAACCTCCGTTATCGCTGGTACGATTTTTCAGGACAGCAAGAAGCCTCTGCGACTTTGGTTTCATGCCATCTGGCATCTGACCAGTCAGAAATATGGAACAAACGC
>Ga0210049_1001420_pt1 | contig 22396 bp, 19 predicted proteins | sample CryGeyCG2014_300_2_FD_183964 | JGI IMG/M metagenome (GOLD analysis project Ga0210049, IMG submission 183964) | Groundwater microbial communities from aquifer - Crystal Geyser CG06_land_8/20/14_3.00 (SPAdes) (version 2) | ecosystem: Environmental > Aquatic > Deep subsurface > Groundwater | place... | reverse complement strand
TGGAGAAGGAAAAACCTTGGCTGCCACCTTGCCGCTTTATTTAAATACTTTAGGAGGTAAAGGATGCCATTTGGTTACAGTTAATGACTACTTAGCAAGACGCGATACTGTTTGGATGGGACAAATTTATTATGCTTTAGGATTAAGCATAGGTTGCTTAAATCACGAGCAGTCTTTTTTGTACGACCCTGATTTCAAAAAACCAGACACGGAGAAAGATAAAGTTCGCGACGAATTGGGTTCTTTCCGTGTTATTGAAGATTTTTTAAGGCCTTGCTCAAGAAAAGAAGCTTATTCGGCCGATATCACTTACGGCACCAATAATGAATTCGGTTTTGATTATTTGAGAGACAATATGGTTTACGATTTATCCCAACAGGTTCAGCGCGGTTATAACTTTGCTATTGTTGATGAAGTTGATTCAATTTTGATTGATGAAGCCAGAACCCCTTTGATTATTTCCGCTCCCGATACAGAGAGTTCAAAATGGTATCAAGAATTCGCCAGAATTATTCCAAAATTAAATTCAGAAACCGATTACGAAATTGATGAAAAAATGCGAGCCGTGACTTTGACTGAAACAGGTATCAATAAAATTGAGAAGATCTTAGGAATGGAAAATATCTATGAAGAAAAGGGAATAAAATATCTGCACCATTTGGAACAGTCCTTAAGAGCCGGAACTCTTTTCAAAAGAGACAAAGATTACGTGGTGAAAGACGGTCAGGTTATAATTGTTGATGAATTTACCGGCAGATTAATGCCAGGCAGAAGATGGTCGGGTGGCCTTCATCAGGCGATTGAAGCTAAAGAAGGAGTTTTGGTCCAGCCGGAAAGTTTAACTTTGGCCTCCATTACCTTCCAAAATTATTTCAGAATGTACAAAAAATTAGCCGGAATGACGGGAACGGCCGCCACTTCAGCCGAAGAATTTGATAAGGTTTATAAGTTAGAAGTAGTAATTATCCCGACCAATAAACCAATGATTCGTCAGGACGCGCCAGATAGAATTTACAAAACTATAGAAGGAAAATTTTCAGCAATAATCAGGGAAATAAAAGAAAGAAATAAAATCGGTCAGCCGGTTTTGGTTGGCACGACCTCAATTGAAAAAAATGAATATTTGGGAAAATTACTGGAAAGAGAAGGCATTCCCCATCGAATTTTAAACGCTAAACATCACGAAAGAGAAGGAGAAATTATCGCTCAGGCAGGAAAATTGGGAGCAGTAACCATAGCCACAAATATGGCAGGTAGAGGAGTGGATATTATTTTGGGCGGCAATCCGTCAAATCCAGAAGAGGCAAAAAAAATTGTTGAATTGGGCGGTTTATACCTTGTCGGAAGTGAAAGGCATGAAGCCAGGAGAATTGATAACCAGCTTCGAGGGAGATCTGGCCGTCAGGGAGATTCCGGTTATTCCCAATTTTTTGTTTCTTTGGAAGATGATTTAATGCGAATTTTTGGCGGAGACAGAATAAAATCTTTAATGAACGCTTTAAAGATCCCCGAAGACCAGCCGATTGAAGCCGGCCTTATTTCAAAAGTGATTGAAGACTCCCAATCAAAAATTGAAGGATTTAATTTTGATTTAAGGAAACACGTTTTAGAATATGATGATGTTTTGAATAAACACCGGGATACGATTTATCGGAAAAGAAAAGAAATTCTCTCTTTGTCAGAAAAAGAATTAAGAGAGAAAGTTTTAGAAATAGCATTGAAAGTAGGTTTCTCAAAAGAAGATTACGAAAAGAAAGAAAAGGAAGTTAGCGAAGAAAATATGCGCCAGATTGAAAAAATTATTAGTTTAAGAACTTTAGATATGCTTTGGATGGAACATTTAGAGAACATGGAATCTTTGAGAGATTCGGTCAGATTGAGGGCTTATGGTCAACAAGACCCTTTGGTTGAATACAAAAACGAAGGCCATAAGATGTTTCAAAGATTATTGGGGATAATTGAGTCGAATATTGCCCAGACTATCTTTAGGGTATCTCTCGCTCCGAAAATAACTAAAACTCCGGAGTCAAGCTCTTCTACCTCTGCCCCTCAATTTAAAAACAAACCCGGCCGAAACGATCCCTGCCCTTGCGGAAAAATCAATCCCCAAACCGGCAAACCGGTGAAGTATAAAAAGTGTTGTTACCCAAAATACGGCTAATTCTCAACGAGACCTGGAATCGTTGACTCTTTTTATGTTTTTTCTACCGATTGCTTTTTTAATTTTTCTGGCTTTTATTTTATTTTTGCCAATTTTGTTTTTATTGGTCTATTTCAATGTTATTACTTTGGGCTTTGAAAAGTTGGGAATTTCACCCGAAATAACATTATTTTTGCTTTTACTGATTTTAATAGGGTCAGCGATTAATATTCCTTTAACAAAAAAGAAATTGGTTTATACGGAGCGACCTCGATTTTTTGGACTCTTGCGGACTCCCAAAGTTGAAGTCCAAGGCATTGCCATTAATTTTGGCGGAGCAATCATTCCCATTTTACTCTCTTTTTATTTTTTATTTTTTGGCTGGAAATCGGGTTTTGAAATCAAACCAATTTTGATAGCCACCCTTTTGATGATCATCGTTTCCAAATTTTTGGCTCGAGTTATTCCCGGTGTTGGTATTTCTTTGCCAACTTTTATTCCACCTATTTTTTCAGCCATTTTTGCTTTAATTTTAGCCCCTGGATTCGCCGCGCCCTGCGCTTTTATTGCCGGAACTCTGGGTATTTTGATAGGAGCCGATCTTTTAAATTTGGAAAAAGTTCAAAAATACGGAGGATTTTTATCTATCGGCGGAGCGGGAGTTTTTGATGGAATATTTTTAGTCGGTATTGTTTCTGCCCTTTTAGCCGGTTTTTAAAAATTTTTATTTGATTCCTAAAACGTACAATCGTGCGCTTTAAGTATCTCCTGCCTTCTAGTTGGATTTGACATTGAAACATTATTTTTTTATATTTAATTAATGCCGAAAAGAAAAATTTATATAACAATTATTTTAATTTTTATTTTGGCCTTTTTTGCCGGGAATTTTGTTTATCCTCAGTTTTTAAATTTACCAAAATTTCCAAAAAAAGATTTTAAATTAGGATTGGATTTACAGGGCGGTTCTCATTTGGTTTATGAAGCTGATCTTTCTCAAATTGAAGAAAAAGATAAAAGTGAAGCAATGTCAGGCCTGCGGGATGTTATTGAGCGGAGAGTTAATCTTTTTGGGGTAACAGAACCGGTAGTCCAGGTCCAAAAAGAAAGATTGATAGTAGAGCTAGCTGGAATTAAAGACGTGAATGAAGCTATTAAAATGATTGGTCAAACCCCCTATTTAGAATTTAAAGAAGAGAGGAGTTCAGAAGAAACTCAAAAGATTTTAGATAAACAAAAAGAGATACAAGGAAAAACTATAGAAGAAATCCAAAAGATTCCTGACTGGCAGTTAGGGCTGGAAGACCCTTATTTTAAATCAACCTCTTTAACTGGAAGATATTTAAAAAAAGCTGAATTGGGTTTTGATCAGAACACTTATCAATCCCTAGTTCTTTTAGAATTCAATGATGAAGGAGCAAAAATTTTTGAAGAATTGACTGCAAAAAATGTTGGTAAACGACTGGCAATCTACATTGACCAGAATCCCATTTCCGCTCCGGTCGTTCAAGAAAAAATTTCTGGAGGTAAGGCTCAAATTACTGGCAAATTTACTGTTGAAGAAGCCAAAGAATTGGCAAGAAACTTAAATGCCGGTGCTCTTCCAGTTCCAATAAAACTAATTTCTCAGCAAACCGTTGGTCCAATTTTAGGGAAGATTTCTTTGGAGCAATCTTTAAAAGCAGGTGTTTTTGGATTCTTGGCGGTAATTTTATTTATGATAATTTTTTATAGATTACCGGGGATATTAGCCTCTTTAGCCTTAGGGATTTATGTTGTTTTGGTTTTAAGTTTATTCAAGTCAATTCCAGTTACTCTTACTTTAGCTGGAATCGCAGGTTTTATTTTATCTATTGGAATGGCAGTTGATGCTAATATTTTAATTTTCTCAAGAATGAGAGAGGAACTTTCTCAGGGAAAGAGTTTTTCTGTATCAGTTGAAGAAGGGTTTAGAAGGGCCTGGTCCTCTATTCGGGACAGTAATTTCAATTCTTTAATTGTTTGTCTTATTTTGTTTACCGTGGCTACTAGTTTCATTAAAGGATTTGCATTAACTTTGAGCATAGGAATTCTATTAAGCATGTTTTCAGCAATCTTTATCACAAGAATTTTATTAATGCTTTTTATTAATACAAAATTAGAAAAAATAATGTGGTTTTGGAGATAAAAATGCAGATACCTTTTACAAAATATTCAAAAGTTTATTATATTTTTTCCGGGCTTTTAATTGTGGGAGCTATCGCTTCTATGATAATTTTCGGTTTAAGATTCGGTATTGAATTAACGGGTGGAAGTATGCTTGAACTGAACTTTGACCAGAGACCGGAAAACGCAGCGATTCAAAACAAATTAGAAGGTCTCCAGTTGGGAGAAATTATCGTTCAGCCAACCGGAGAAAAAGGAGTAATTTTGAGATTAAAGAACGTTACTGAAATTCAACACCAAGAGATATTAAAAAACCTTGAAGACCTTTCCAAGGTTCAAGAACTGCGTTTTGAAAGTATTGGGCCGGCAATCGGCAAAGAAATAAAACAAAAAACAGAGGTCGCCGTAATCTTGGCTTTGCTTTCTATAACTTTTTATATCGCCATTGCCTTTAGAAAGGTTTCCCGGCCAGTATCTTCTTTAAAATACGGAATAGCTTCTTTAATCGCCCTTTTTCATGATATTTTAATTCCCTTGGGGATCTTTGCTGCTTTGGGAAAGTTTTACAACATTGAAATCACAATCCCAATTATTGCCGCCCTCTTAACAATACTTGGTTACTCAGTTCATGATACAATAATTATTTTTGACAGGATTAGAGAGAATATTATAAAAAGAACATCCCCCTCATTTGAAGAGACTGTAAATTGGAGCTTAAATCAAACGCTTGGCAGATCAATTAATACGGTTTTAACCGTTTTAATCGTTCTTTTTGCCATTTTCTTTTTTGGCGGTCAAACCTTAAAATACTTTGCTTTGGCCCTAATTATCGGGATAACCTGTGGAGCTTACTCTTCAATTTTCATTGCCGCTTCACTTTTGGTTACTTGGGGAAAACCAAGGAAAACGATTTGACCCCGCACCTATCGTTCGACGAATAATTGGCATTCAAAACACAAAAGACGATAGGCGGCCTCGCCTTATGACACCTTATGACAATTGAAGACCTAGGGGTTATCGCGGGATAGTTGTTAGGGTTTGACAGATTAATATAAAAATGATATAAATATATAATATGCCACTTAACTATCAAAAAATTTGTTCTAATCTTTTAGGTAGTTTACCAGAAAGAGCTAAAGATGTGATTTCGCGCCGTTTTGGTTTAAAAATGGGAGAAAGGGAAACTTTAGAGAGTATTGGTAAAAGCTATGGAGTAACCAGAGAAAGGGTTCGTCAGATTGAAGAAAGTGGAATGCAATATCTTAAAAAACCGGAGGTTTTAAAAATTGCCCTCCCGGTTTTTAACTATTTCCAAGATTATTTTAAAAAGGAAGGCGGGTTGAAAAGAGAAGATATTTTATTAGAAAATCTCGGTAAAGGTCAAACCAAACCTCAAAATTTTTTCCTTTTAACTATAGGAGAACCATTTTTAAGATACAGAGAAGTAAAAGAATTCTATCCTTTTTGGACAATAAAATCAGAATTAGCCTCTTTTTCTCAAAAAATTATTAATAAAACTTTAGATATCTTAAAAAAAGAATCAAAGCCCCTAAAAAAAGAAGAATTTTTAAAAACTAAATTAAAAAATTTAAGAATTATTTTTGGGAAAAATATTGATTCTCGTTTTATTATATCTTCTTTAGAAATTTCAAAAAAAATTAAAGAGAATCCATTTGGCGAAATTGGTTTAGTTGATTGGCCAGAAATAAATCCTAAAGGAATAAAAGATAAAGTTTACATTCTTTTTAAAAAAGAACAAAAACCTTTACATTTCCAAGAAATAACCGAGAAAATTAATCAATTAAAACTTGGTTTAGAGAAACCGGCTTTAATTCAAACCGTTCATAATGAATTAATCAAAGACAATAGGTTTATCTTAGTCGGTCGAGGAATTTATGCTTTAAAAGAGTGGGGTTATTATCCCGGTCAGGTAAAGGATGTCATTTTTAAAATCTTAAAGGATGAAAGTAGGCCTTTAACTAAAGAGGAAATTTTAAAGAAAGTTTTATCTCAAAGATTAGTTAAAGAAAACACTATCTCGCTAAATTTAAGTAATAAAAACTATTTTTTAAGAAATCCTCAAGGGAAATATTGGATAAACCCCGTTAGAGAAGCATAAGATGCCAATTATTTTCAAAAATATTACTTTCTCTAACCCCTGTTAGAAATCTTTTATTTCTAAACAGGATAAAATCTTTTTTATGTTTAAAGATTTAGTCGGGACCATTGATTGGGCTTCTCTTTATTTAAATCTCAACTCTTTTTTGCTAATTGTTAAAACCTGGTGGTGGGTTATTTTACCATTTATATTATGGAAGCCATTTTTGTTTCTTTGGCTTTGGTGGCGAAATGAAATCTGGCTAAAGACAGTCTATAAATCAATTATGCTTGAGATCAAAATCCCCAAAGAAGTTTTAAAACCGATTAGAGCAATGGAAAATGTAATGGCAGCTATTCATGGAGTGGTTTATCATCCTGCCGATTGGTGGGAAAAATGGATTGACGGTCAATTGCAAACTGGAGTTTCTTTTGATGTCGTCTCAATCGGCGGCAAAATTCATTTTTTTATCAGATTTCACCAAGTTTATCGTGATGGAATAGAGGCGGCGATTTATTCTCAATATCCGGAAGTTGAAATTACTCAAGTTGATGATTACGTAAAATACGTTCCTCAAGATATTCCAAACAAAGATTGGGATATGTGGGGAACTGATTATTTATTAGCCAAACCCAATCCCTATCCAATTAAAACCTATCCAAAATTTGAAACAGAACAGGAAAAAGAACCAGAAAAAATTGTTGACCCAATGGCTAATTTATTAGAGGGTTTATCTAAGGTAAAACCGGGCGAGCAGTTCTGGATTCAAATGAGAGCTACTCCTCTGGCTGAACCAGACAAAAATAAAGCGTATGATAATTTTTTGAAAGAAGGAGAAGCGATTAGGGATAAACTAGTAAGGAGACCAGAAAAACCAAAACTAAAACCAATTCTTCAAGAAGCAGCCGAGGTTTTAATTACCGGAAAACCGCCTGGAGTTGAAGAAAAAAAAGAGGAAATTATCCCTCCGGAAATGAAATTAACTCCGGGAGAAAGAGATATAGTGATGGGGATAGAAAATAAGATTTCAAAATCAGCTTTCTCTTGTAGTATTAGGTTTATTTATTTAGGTAAAAGAGATGTTTTTTTTAAATCAAATTTTAGATTGGGCTTTAACTTTTTTAATTGTTTTGCCACCGTTAATCTTAATGCTTTATTTCCTTGGGGATCATCTTTAACAAAAATTCATAAATCCTGGTTTCTGCCTTTAAATTGGTTTCGTCCTCGCAGGCATTATCTAAGATGTCGAATATTGTTCAGACAGTATCGAGAACGACTGAATTTTCTTTTCCCCCGAACTAAAGGAGATAAAGGAATTTTTATTTTAAATATTGAAGAATTAGCTTCTCTTTTTCACTTTCCATCTTGGCGAGTGGCGCCAGTGCCGGGAGTACCTCGAGTGGAAGTTAAAAAAGGTCCTCCATCAGAGCTATCAGTTGAGTAATATAAGCATGGACAATCAAGAAGAAATAATTTATTTTGCTGAAACAACTTTTCGTAATCAAAGACGGCGTTTTGGCGTTAAAACTGATGACCGGCGTCGGCACATCTACATTATTGGCAAAACTGGAATGGGAAAGACAGCGATGATGGAAAATATGGCAATTCAAGATATTCAGGCAGGTCGAGGAGTAGCTTTTATCGATCCTCATGGCGAGGCAGCTGAAAAATTATTGGACTTCATCCCTCCAAATAGAATTAATGACGTGATTTATTTTAATCCGGCTGATATTGACCATCCTATTGCTTTTAATGTGATGGAAAAAGTACCAACCGAGCACCGTCATTTAGTTGCCGCTGGTTTGATGGGGGTTTTTAAAAAAATCTGGCCCGATGTTTGGTCAGCCAGAATGGAATACATTTTAAATAATGCCATATTGGCACTTTTGGAATATCCAAATGCTACTCTTTTGGGGGTAAACAGAATGTTAGCTGACCAAGATTATCGAAAAAAAATAGTAGAGAGAGTAACCGATCCGGTGATCAAAAGTTTTTGGGTTCAAGAATACGCTAGATACACTCAAAGGTATGAAGTAGAAGCCACGGCTGCTATTCAAAATAAAGTCGGTCAATTTATTTCCAATCCTTTAATCAGAAACATTATTGGTCAAGTCCAATCGAAAATTAATATGAGAAAGATTATGGATGAAGGAAAAATTTTGATTGTTAATATTTCTAAGGGAAGAATAGGAGAAGACAATTCTCGACTTTTGGGAGCCTTAGTTATCACCAAGCTTCAATTGGCAGTCATGTCCCGAGTGGATATTCCGGAGGAGCAAAGAAAAGATTTTTATTTATATGTTGATGAATTTCAAAATTTTGCCACTGAGGCCTTTTGTAATATTTTATCTGAAGCCAGAAAGTATAGATTGGCTTTAATTTTAGGTAATCAATATATTGCTCAATTGGAAGAAATGACCACATCAGGGAAGAGCGCTAAAGTAAGAGACGCTGTTTTTGGTAATGTTGGAACAATAGTTGTTTTCCGAGTAGGAGCTGAAGACGCCGAATTTTTAGAAAAAGAATTCATTCCTGAATTTATGGCTCAAGATTTGGTAAATTTAAGCAAATACAATATTTATTTAAAATTAATGGTAAATGGATTGGCTGGTCGTCCTTTTTCAGCCGAGACTTTACCTCCAATACCAAAACCAGAAAAATCAAATAAAGAAAAAATTATTTATGCCTCTAAGGAAAGATACGGAACCCCCGGGAAAATTATTGAAGAGAAAATTGCCAAATGGACTGGGATAATAAAATTGCCGGAAACGCCTCAATCTGCCCCCCCAGTTTTATATGATGCTCAATGTGTTTTGTGTAAAAAATGGACAAAGGTGATTTTTCCTCCTACCGGCTCTCGGCCGGTATATTGTAAATCTTGCTTAAAAAAAGTTAAAACACAGCCTACTCATTCTCTCGACGAAAGCATAACTCCGGAAAAAACCAATGAAAAAGAAAGCTCTATTCCAACCATTTCTTTAAAGGAGGTGGCAAAGATAGAACCTGTTTCTTTTTCACCTTCAAAAAAGAGTGAAATCAAAGATAAACCAAAAAGAAAAGAAATTAATATAGAAGAATTAAAAAAGGTTTTAGAAAGAGCATTAAAAAAAGACTACAATCCACCCACCGCATCCTCCCACCCCGACAAGTCGGGGCAGACCCCTAAAAAATGAAAACCTTAAAAGATTTTGATTTTAAAAATAAAAGAGTCTTAGTTAGATGCGATTTTAATGTCCCGCTTGATGAAAAAGGACAAATTTTAGATGATTTCAGGATTAAAGAAACTCTTCCTACTATTAACTATCTCATTAAAAAAACAGCCAAGGTAATTTTAATGAGCCATTTGGGGAGACCAGAAGGAAAAGTTATTGATGAATTAAGACTGACTCTAATTCAAGATAGATTGATGGAATATTTGGATTTATCAATAACTAAGGCTTCAGATTGTGTAGGTGATAAGATTGAAAAATGGACTTATGAAATGCAGCCTGGAGAAATATTGCTTTTGGAGAATTTAAGGTTCCATAAAGAAGAAGAGGAAGGAGATTTGGAATTTGCTAAGGATTTATCAAAACTAGGCGATATTTATATTAACGATGCTTTTGGTGCTTGTCACAGGAATCATGCTTCAATTGTAGGGGTACCAAAATATCTGCCAGTTGGCGCTGGTTTTTTATTAGAAAAAGAAATTAATATCCTGACCGATTTAATAAAAAATCCGAAGAAACCCTTGGTCGCCATAATTGGTGGAGCCAAAGTGGAAGAAAAAGCTGAATTAATTAATAAAATTTCTGAAGTCGCCAATTTTGTTTTAATCGGCGGGCTAATCAAAAAAGAGATAAAGGAAAAAAATATAAAATTAGATTATCCAGAAAAAATTGTTGAGCCAATTAATGAAATTGAGGGAAAGGATATAGGCCTAAAAACCATCGAACTTTTTAAAGAAAAAATAAGCTCAGCCAAGACCATTTTCTTTAACGGAGTCTTGGGTATGGTAGAAAAGGAAGAGTACTTTAAGGGTACCAAAGAAATTCTTAAAGCCATTGTAAAAAGCGGCGCTTTTTCCGTAGTTGGAGGAGGAGATATGACTAAAGTTATCAATAAACTTGGTTTAATTGAAAAGTTTAATCATGTCTCAACTGGCGGAGGCGCTATGCTAGAATTTTTATCTGGTAAAAAATTACCCGGCGTAGAAGCACTAAAGTCGAAGAAATAAATTTCTTCTTCATCTTCGCTGATGCTTGATAAATAATGACTGAAATTAAGAATTTAAAAAAAGTTGCCAATCGAATCTTAAAAGCAATTAAAAAAAAGGAAAAAATTATCCTTTATGGCGATGCTGATTTAGATGGAGTGACTTCTCTAATTATTTTAGCTGATAGTATTAAGAATTTAGGCGGTAAAATTTCGGCTATTTATTTTCCAGATAGAGAAATTGAGGGATACGGTATTACCGAAAGCGGTTTAAATCATCTAAAAAAATTTTCTCCAGTTTTTTTAATTGTTTTAGATTTGGGAATAGGAAATTTTAGAGAAATAAAATTAGCTAAAAAATTAGGTTTTGAAATTATAATTATCGACCATCACGAGGTTTTAGACAAATTACCAGAAGCTGATATTATTGTTAATCCAAAACAAAAAGGAGATAAATATCCTTTTAAGGGGTTGTCTACTGCCGCTATTAGTTTTAAGCTTTCAGAGGTTCTTTTGGGTAAAGTTTTTACTGAGACTCTGAGAAAAAATTTTTTGGAATTGGTGGCTTTGGCTACTTTGGCTGATATGATGCCAAAAGAATCAGAGAACCAAATTTTTATCGCAGAGGGTTTATCATCTCTTGAGAATTCTTGGCGGCCAGGAATTAGAGTTTTTTTTGAAATCGAAGCACTTAATCATTACTTAAATTTGAATCAAAAAGTTTCAAAAATCATTTCTCTTTTGAACGTTAGAGAGGTGGAAAATAATTTTCCAGCTAGTTTTAGATTATTAACCTCGTCTTCTTTGGAAGAATCAAAAAAACTCATTGAGAGATTATTGGAAAAAAATCTTCAAAGAAAAGAGAAAATAGAGGAGATTTTGCAGAAAATTGAAGTTAGGATTTCAGAAAAAAAAGAGCCTATTATTTTTGAAGGAGATGTTAATTTCGAATTTACTCTAATTTCGCTGGCAGCTTCTCTTTTATGCAACAAATATAATAAACCAACTTTTATTTATAAAAAATTAGAAAAAGAAAGCCAAGGTACGGTCAGAACGCCTTCCGGAATAAACAGCGTTTTGTTAATGAAAAAATGTTCAAAATATCTTTTAACTTACGGAGGTCATCCTTTAGCTTCTGGATTCAGAATAAAAAATGAGCATTTAGAAGAATTTAATAAATGTTTAATTAAAAACCGAGTTTTTGCGGAGCAAAAACGAAGGTGAAGATGAAGGCAAACTTCAAAGAAGGAAACTTCATCGACTAATTTATGCGAAAAATAATCGTTTACACTGATGGTGGTTCAAGAGGAAATCCAGGACCAGCAGCAATCGGAGTTATTTTTTATAATGAAAGAGGTCAAAAAATTAAAGAATACTCTGAATTTCTTGGCGAGACAACCAATAATGAAGCTGAATATCAGGCAGTTATTTTTGCTTTAAAAAAATTTAAAGCTCTTTTTGGGAAAAAATTAGCCCAGAATACAGAAATTGAAATAAAATCTGACTCCGAACTTTTAGTAAAACAATTGCAGGGCTTATATAAAATTTTAGAGCCCGATATTCAGCAGTTGTTTTTACAAGTTTGGAATTTGAGATTAGATTTCAAAAAAGTTAAATTTAAGCTAATTTCCCGTGAAAAAAACAAAGAAGCAGACAGATTAGTTAATGAAGCTCTTGATAGCACCGCCCGCCAAAATTCTTTCAAAATTTAGGCGGGTAAATCAAAAACCAAAAATTATTTTAGAAGTTATCTATTTATTAAGTTATAACTTTCAAGTCCCCAGGGGCTTGATTTTTTTGAATGATTTGATAATTTATTAATATAGCACACTATCAATTTTGGAGGGTAGAAATGGAAAAAAGATACAATAAATTAGAATCTAAAATTCCAGGAGCAAAGATGTTTCTCTGGTGGATTGAGAAAGCAAACGAAATATTCATATTGAAAGGACCACCCTGTTACTATGTTAGACAGAAGTCATATACGAGCCGTTGGTTAAAATTTAAAGCTAGAATAGTTCACCTTATTTCTTGTCGCAAATTTCCCTGGACGATTCTTCCACATAAACCAGGTGAGATGGTTGAAGATTCGGTTCTTGAACCATATTACGGTAAGAAAGCCCTTTTAAAACAATATGAAAAAGCATTTGGGCAACCTTATGGGCAACCAATAAAACAAACGAGTTAGGAAAGGAGGAATAAAATGGCAGATTCTAAATTAGAGGAGCCAAAATTTTTTGAACATGGAGGCGGTAGATTTTTTGTTAGCGTTACCACAGCAAGAAGTAGGGAAGTTAGTTATTTAGAAGGAACCCACTGTGTTTTACTAAAAGAGTGGGAAGATGTTATTAAGCATCTTCAGGGTCTTACCCAAAAGATTCGCTTTGAATTTTCACTTGTGTCAGTAGAGATATTTACTCGGCCACGACTTTGTAATGAATGCTATAAGCATGCCACTCAGCCGGTAATGTTTAATGAAGCCAAGTATATAACAGAATGTCTATGTTGGATAGAGAAAACCCCTTGTGGCGTTCACAAGTAAAATAAAAAAGGGAGTAAGACCCACTCAAATCTATAAAAATATAGTGAGAGTGGGTTTTTTATTTAAATTTGACAAAGAAGTTAAATTTGCTATAATTAAGGCGCCTAAGTAGGCAAGGCAATCGCTGAGTACATAAATTTTTATGTGCTTGGAGGAAAGTCCGAACTCTTACTCCTTAAAAAGGGTTAAAAGGGTAGCGGGTAACACCCGTCGACCGAGAGGTTAGAGATGCGAACAGAGACGCCTTAGACCTGAAAAGGTCGGGCGCCCATCCCGATTTATCGGGAAAAGGGCGAGTCCTGATAGTAATATCAGGAGTGAAACGGCTAAATTCTTACTCAAGAGCAAGAACGAGCCCAGTGAGGTGAAAATCGATATCTCACAGGGTGAAAAGCAGTTCGCCCGAGCCGAAGAGTAATCTTCGGCCTAGACAGATGATTGCCACTCCGCTTAGCGGGGGACAGAATTCGGCTTATTGCCTACTTGCCCCCACACCTATATCCATGGGTAGTGGAGGCTTGCCCCCATATCTAATTTAGGTGTGGGGGCTTGGGCTTTTTATTTTGGGAAAAGTTTATATCTGGTAAATTAAGAACAAAAATACTGAACCCCGTTACTCATAAATAATAAATTTTTAAATGTCTATTATTTGAAAAATCAATATAAAATGATTATCATACGAACCTTTCCTAATTATGAGTAACAGGGTAAAATTAAAATATGCAATTTAATCAATTTAAAAAATTGTTATTTTTAATTTTAACAATAGAAATAGGCATTTTTGGATATGTTTATTTTCAAGAAATTAAAAAAATTGAAATCTTATCTAAAACCGATTATTATTTTGCTTCGGGAGAAAAAGCTATTGAAATTAAAACAGACGAAGAAGTCGTTTCATCGCCAGCTATATTTTCTCCCGAGCTTAAATTAAAATTAGTTGGTAGTTATAATACTCCTGGACAAGCTGAATTTGTTTTTGTTTCTGGAAATTTGGTTTATTTGGCAGATGGTTTTGCCGGCTTTCAAATTTTTGATGTTTCTCAACCTGAAAATCCAAAATTAATTGGTAGTTATGACACGTCAGGTTACAGTGAAGGCGTTTTTGTTTCAAGAAATTTAGCTTATATTGCTGACAAAGATGGAGGATTTTTAATTATTGATGTTTCTGACCCAAAATCTCCCAAAGAAGTTAGTAGGTATAAACCTATTTCAGCCGAGGGAGTTTTTGTTTCTGGAAATTATGTTTTTTTAGCTTATTCTTGGTGGGGAATAAAAGTTTTTGACGTTTCTAATCCTACCTCTCTAAATTTAATTTTTGAAAAAGGTTTACCAAATGAGACCGAAGCTGTTTTTGTTTCCGGGGATTATTTATACTTAGCTAAGGGCGAAAATGGTGGTTTTCAAATTTTTGATATTTCTGACCCCAAAAATAGCAGATTAGTTAATACCTATAAAACCTCAGGTTATGCAGAAAGTATTTTTGTCCGAGATAATTATTTATTTCTAGCAGGAAATACAGCCGGGCTTTATATTTTTGATATTTCAAATCTTGCTAAGCCAATTTTAATTAGTAATATTAAAACACAAGGAACAGTTGAAAGTGTTTTCGTTTCCGGGAATTATGTTTTTTTAGCTGCAGGTAGGGCTGGTTTAGAAGTTGTTGATATTTCTAATCCTAAAAATCCCAAAATAGTAGCTAACTTAAATTTGTCAGGTTTTGCTGAAAGAGTTTTTGTTTTAGATAATTATGTTTATTTAGCTATCAAAGATAATAAATTCCCAGATCTAACAATGACCAATCAAAGGATTAAAAATGCTGGTTGGTTAAAAATTATCGAAATCATTGAATAAGAAAACATGAATTTTCAACCAAATCCCGGGAAAAAATTAACAATAGAAATTAATGGAGAAATTTGGGCTCGCTATCCGGTGAGAACCCATTTTATTACTGAAAATGATAATTTAGAAGAAATTTTAGAAAAATATGTTTTGCCTTATTTGGAAAAAGGGGATATAGCTTGCTTGGGTCAAAAAATTATTTCAATTTTACAAGGAAGAATTATTTACAAAAAAGATTTAAAAATTGGTTTTTGGGCAAAATTTTTGTCAAAATTTGCTAAAAAAACTCCTTACGGATTTTCAGTTGGAAATCCTCTGAAAATGCAATTAGCTATCAATTTAGCTGGTTTGCCAAGAATTTTATTTGCCGGTATTTTAGGAATGATTTCCAAACTTTTTGGTATCTCCGGAAATTTTTACCGAATAGCCGGAAACAAAATTTCTCAAATAGATGGTTTTTATGGCGAAGCTTTTCCAAAGTATGCGGAAATGGGAATTTTGGGTCCTCAAAATTGTTCAAAGCTCTGTAACGAATTAAAAGAAAAATATGATTTTTCTTTTACAATCGTTGATGTAAATGACTTAGGAGGAAGTGTTTTAGGAGTGAGTAATAATTTAAAAGGAAAAGAAAAGTTAATTTTAGAAATCTTAAAGGATAATCCAGCTGGCCAAATAAATTGGCAAACTCCAATTTTATTATTAAGGAAAAAATGAACCCCGTTAGAAATTATTTAGCGGTGTTCATATAGATTAATTATTTCTAAATTAATATGTCAACAAAGATTTCTAACGGGGTGAAATTAAATTATTTCAAGAATTTTTTTGACCGCCAAGCAAAAAGCATAAATGCAGCGGCGCTTATTTTAGCGATTACTTCTTTTATTTCTGCTCTTTTAGGTCTTTTTCGGGACCGGCTTTTAGCTGGTACTTTTGGCAGAGGAGATGAATTAGATATTTATTATGCCGCCTTTAGAATCCCTGATTTTATAACAATGGTCTTAATTATGGGAGCGATTTCAGCTGCCATTATTCCAGTTTTTAGCCAATATTTGATTCGTTCTCGAGAAGAAGCCTGGAAATTCTTGGCTAATCTTTTAAATTTGTTTTTATTCTTTTTGATCGCAATTTCTTTAATTTTAATTATTTTTGTTCCCCAATTAATTCAATTTATTGCCCCCGGCTTTAGCAGCGAGAAAAAAGAAGTAACCTGCCTTTTGACTCGAATTATGTTTTTAAGTCCATTCCTTTTGGGAATAGGCAATATTTTGTCTTCAGTTTTGTGCGTTTTTCGGAGATTTTTAATTGCTTCTTTAACTCCGATCGTTTATAACTTGGGAATAATTTTTGGAATTTTATTTTTTGTTCCCCTAATTGGTTTGGCAGGGTTGGCTTGGGGAGTGGTTTTTGGCGGCATATTGTATGTTTTAATTCAACTTCCCGCTCTTTTTAAGGTTGGTTTCCGTCTTCAGAAAATTTTTGATTTTCAAGATCGGGGCTTTAAAGAGGTTGTAAAATTAACTATTCCTCGTTCAATTGGCTTGGCGGCAACTCAGATTAACTTAATTGTAATTACTGTTATTGCTTCAACTTTAGTTTCGGGAAGTATAGCCATTTTTAATTTAGCTGAAAATCTTAGCCGGCCACTTTTTACTTTTATTGCCGTTTCTTTTTCTACCGCCGCTTTTCCGTCTTTAAGTTTGGCTTTCTCTAAGGGGAATAAAGAAAAATTTAGCCAAGTATTTTCCTTAACTTTTTATAAAATTCTTTTTTTAATAATACCTTTAAGTTTTTTATTTTTTCTATTTAGAAATTTAATTGTTAAAATCATTCTTCAGGTGGGAAAATTTGACGTAGCTGATACTAATTTAACTGCCGCTTGCTTGGGAATGTTTTGTTTAGGAATTTTCGCTCAAAGTTTAACTCTTTTAATCGCTAAGGCTTTTTATGCTACTCAAAATACTAAAATTCCAGCTTTGGCTAGTGTAGCCGGGATGGTGGTTAATATTATTTTTTGCCTTCTTTTTATCAAATTACTTTCTTTTCCAAATTATTTCCAACAATTTTTAGTTAATTTTTTGAATCTTTCTAACGTAAAGAATGTCGAAGTTATTGGTTTGCCTTTAGCTATATCTCTTTCATCTATAATTCAATTTTTAATTCTTTTAATTCTTTTTCAGCGAAAAAGAAAATTAGTTTTTAGCGAACCATCTTAAAAATGAACTATATGAAAAACATTCGAAACTTTTGCATAATTTCGCATATTGACCATGGGAAATCGACTTTGGCCGATAGGTTTTTAGAACTGACTAGAGCCATTCCAAAAGAAAAAATGCAGCCTCAGTATCTAGATATGATGCCTTTGGAAAGAGAGAAGGGGATAACTATAAAAATGCAGCCAGTCAGAATGGAGCATAATGAATACATTTTAAACTTAATTGATACTCCTGGTCATGTTGATTTTTCATATGAGGTTTCTCGATCTTTAGCGGCGGTAGAAGGAGCGATTTTATTGGTTGATGCCACTAAAGGAATTCAAGCCCAGACAATAGCAAATTTAGAATTAGCTAGAAAACAGAACTTAGCGATTTTGCCGGTAATAAATAAAATTGATATGCCAACGGCTAGAATTGAAGAAGTTAAAAAAGAAATTACTCAGCTTTTAAAAATTAAAGAAGATGAAATTTTTTCTATTTCGGCTAAATATGGAACTAATGTAGAAGAACTTTTAGAAGCTGTCATTCAAAAAATTCCTTCTCCCAGCGGTGACAAAAATCAACCCTTAAAGGCTCTGATTTTTGATTCAAAATACGATCCTTTTAAGGGAGTAATTGCCTTTGTTCGGGTAATTGATGGAGAAATAAAAAATAATGAAAAAATTTATTTAATGGCAGTGAAGATCGAAGGAAAAGTTAAAGAAGTGGGCTATTTTATTCCAGATTTTTATCCAAAAGAAACATTAACTGCTGGAGAAATTGGTTATATTGCTACCGGGATTAAAGAGCCAGGAAAAGTGCGGGTTGGCGACACTATTACCATTCAGAGTTTAAAATATAAAGTTACATCTTTCCCTGGCTATATTGAGCCACAATCTATGGTTTTTGCCAGTTTATATCCAGAAAACTCTGATGACTACGAACTTTTAAAGGATTCTTTATCTAAACTAAAACTTAATGACGCTTCTTTAGTTTTTGAGCCAGAAAGCCGAGAAACTCTTGGTAGAGGCTTTCGTTGCGGCTTTTTAGGAAACCTGCATATTGAAATTGTTTCAGAAAGGCTTCATCGGGAATTTGGCTTGAATTTGGTTATTTCCACCCCTTCGGTTATTTACAAAATAATTAATCAAAAAAATAAAGAAATTTTTATTTATTCAGCTCAGGATTTTCCCAATCCTTCGGAGATAAAAAAAATTGAAGAGCCCTGGGTAAAATTAAAGATACTGACTCCTACTGTTTATTTGGGTCGGGTCCTCGATGTTTTAAAAGAAATTCAAGGTAAATACCTTAAAACTCAATATTTTGGCGAAGACAAACAGTTGCTAATTTATGAAATTCCTCTCAGAGAAATGATTATTGGTTTTTATGATAAAATTAAAGGAAAAACTCAAGGTTTTGCCTCAATGAATTATGAGATTTTAGAATATAGGTCAGCTGATTTGGTAAAATTAGAGATTTTAGTTGCTGGAAAAAAAGAAGAAGCCTTTTCCAAGGTCGTTCTTCGAGAAAATGCCTTTGAAATTGGAAAAAATTTAGTTAAAAAATTAAAAGAGATTTTACCACCCCAACTTTTTTCAGTAGCGATTCAGGCAGTAATTGAAGGAAAAATCATTGCTCGAGAAACAATTCGGCCAAAGAGAAGAGACGTTATTGCTCCGCTTTACGGCGGAGATTACACCAGGAAAAGAAAACTGCTTGAGCGTCAAAAGAAAGGCAAAAAAGAACTAAAAGAAAAAGGAGAACTTCATATTCCCCCAAGAGTATTTTTAGAAATCCTCAAAGGTTAGCCCCGTACTAAAATTTAGTGCGGGGTTGAAATTCAGTTAAAGACTATTTAGAATATAGACACAATCCCTATTTCTAAAACAGAGGAGCTATTGAAAAGACAAGCATACTCAAAGCCACCAAAGATATTAAGATTATCCAAATTAGCCTTATAGCTGATTTTCGTCTATCTTTAACCATTTTACTTAATTTATGATAACAAAAAAAAGATTTAAAGAAAAGAGCTATTTTCCTTCAACAATTTTTAAAATTCTCGGAGGACTATCTATTTTATTAATAATAATTTTTTTAATTATTTCCGACTTGAAAATTTATCAAAAAAGAAAAGATTTAGGCAGGAGGCTGGAGGGGTTGACTCAAAAGATTCAAATTTTAGAAGCAGAAAATCAAAAAATGAGAGCTCAAATTTCTCGGACAAAAACCGAGGAATATTTAGAGGAAGTTGCCTTTGAAAAACTTAATCTAAAACCAAAAGGAGCCGAAGTTGGAGTAATTATACCAATAGAGGAAAAGGAAACAGAGGAAGTTAAAAAAGAAAAAACTTTCTGGGAGAAAATTTTAGACAAAATAGGATTTTAATGCCCTATACCCGTAGGGGTCGGGCGCGACAAAGTTTTTAAAAACTTTGTATAGCGCGGGATTAGTATAGTGGCAGTACATCCCGCCCATTTATGCGAGAGTAGTTTAGTGGTAAAATAGTTCCTTCCCAAGGAACGGTCGGGGGTTCGATTCCCCTCTCTCGCTTACAAATGGGCGGGAGGGCGCCAGTTCGATCCTGGTATCCCGCTCCTCCGTATAAGTTCAAAAACATATTGGAAAACTCCAAGGTTAAATAACCTACTTTTGATTTTTGGGGAAATTTGCGTTAAGATTGATTAATCTTAATTATTATGGCTAATTTAGTATTATATCGAAAATACAGACCCAAAACTTTTTCAGAAGTTATCGACCAAGAGCACATTGTTCAGACATTGACTAATGCCATTTCAGGCGGAATGGTTTCTCATGCCTATTTGTTTTCCGGGCCGAGAGGAAGTGGAAAAACAACGATTGCTCGTCTTTTAGCAAAAGCGGTTAATTGCCAAAATCGAAAAAATGGAGAATTTGAACCCTGTAATCAGTGTTCTTCCTGTCAGGAAAGTAACGAAGGAAGATTGATTGACCTAATTGAAATTGATGCTGCCTCTCATCGGGGGATTGATGAAATTAGAGAATTAAGAGATGGAATAGGATTTGTTCCAACAAAATCAAAATACAAAGTATTTATTTTAGACGAAGCTCATCAGCTTTCAAAGGATGCCGCCAATGCTCTTTTGAAAACTTTGGAAGAACCGCCTCCCCATGCCATTTTTGTTTTAGCTACTACTGAAATTCACAAAATGATTCCAACAATTATTTCAAGATGCCAAAGATTTGATTTCAGAAAATTAACTGTTCCAGAAATTGTTAAAAAATTAGAATATATTTTAGAAAAGGAAAAAGTGAAGGTCGCTGAGGATTTGCCTCATCTCCCACCTCGCTCCGCTCCGCAGGGCTCGGTAATTGAAAAAGCAGCTTTAGAGCTAATTGCTATAGTATCTTCTGGTTCAATCCGCGATGCCGAAAGTTTATTAGACCAAGCCCTGACTTTTTCTGGCGGTTTAAATCGTGAACTTAAAACAGAAGACATTAAAGAGATATTAGGACTTGTCGAGTTAGATTTGGTTAGTAAATTTACCGACTTTCTCTGCCAAAAGAAAGCGTCTGAGGCAATAAGTTTTTTAAATGAATTGATTGAAAAAGGGTCGGATATTCAAGAATTTACTAAATCATTAATTAATTATTTAAGACAAGCATTAATTTTGAAGTTAACTGGAATAGAAAAAACAAGCCCTATAATTTCAGGTTTAACCAAAGAGGAATTTCAAAAACTTCGCTCCCAGGCAAATAGTTTTAAAGAAGAAGAGATAAAAAATATTTTAAATTTATTTCTGGAAGCCGAAAACAAAATGCGATATTCGCCAATACCCCAACTACCTCTTGAATTAGCCATCGTTGAATACTGCGGAGAGGTTGTATTAAAAAACGGTTAAGAAACCGTTTTTTAATTTGAGTTGTCCGGATAGCTTCGAAGACTGAACGATGGTAAAAATGAAAAAATCCCTTTAAAGGGATTTTTTCATTTTTCTTACCAGCGATCTCTTCGATTTCCGCCGAACCCTCGATCTCCACGGTCAAATCCGCCTCTTCGAGGGCGAGACTCTAAAGGTTTGGCTTCGTTTACTGTAACGTTTTTTCCATCAATCTCTTTGCCATTAAGCGTTTCAATGGCTTTTTTGGCTTCTTCTTCGGAAGACATTTCCACAAACCCAAATCCCTTTGAACGACCAGACATTTTATCAGTAATCACAATTGCCGATTCAACAGTTCCAGCCCGAGAGAAAGTCTCTTTTAAAGTCGCTTCGGTGGTTTCGTAAGATAACCCACCAACGAATAATTTTTTTGTCATAGATTATTTCTTTCTTAATAATTTATTAATTAGTAAGCCGACCGACTATCTTATTTCTCTTTCAAAACTTACATAATTAATAAAATTAATAAAATATGCAAGGAAAGGAAATTTAACAGAAACTTACATTTATATGATAATTTATTGTTATAGAAAAGTCAATGCTTAATAAAATTTCTAACGGGGTTTATTTATTCCTGTGTCTTTTTAAAAATCGCGGTCCCGCTTCGCGGGACAGGCAGGCAGGCAAAAATTCCTTTCCCCTAACCCTAAAACCCCTTTCCTTTTTGCCCGTCTGCTTTGGCGAACCGGGGAAAATTCCACGCGAAGCGCGGAAAGAATTAAAAAGGAATATCTTTAGGATCTAGGCTTTTGTCTTCCCGCTCATTATCTCCATTCCCTTCTCTTTCCTTCTCTTTAATATCTATTTCTTTTTTAATTTCTTTAAATTCATTCTCAACGGCCTTAAGTCGTTCTTTGCTGATTTTGATGAGTTCTACCGCTTCTCTAACTTTTTTTAATCCTTCCTCAACATCAATTTCTTCTTGATTATCAAACCATCTAGTAATTTCAGATAAACGTTTAAGATTATTATTCAAATTTTTAGTCTCTGATTTTTCTTTAGCCATCTTTATTTTTATTTATTTATTTTATTAATGTTTTTAACTTTTGAAATAATTGTGCCATCCATTACCCTTAAGTCTATATTCTCCCCTATTTTTGTATCATTTACTCTCCTAATTATTTTTCCTCTGCATCTCGCGATACTATAACCAAGCGCTAATTGTCGTTCCGGATTATGTGAATTAATTGTTTTTTCGACGTATTCTAATTGTTTATTAACTCTAAATATTAGTGTTTTAAAACCGGAGAAAGACTTGGTAAGTGCCTCCTCTAAATTTATTCTAACATTTAACAAGGTATTCTGAAAATTCCTAAGCGAAACCTTCAATCC
>Ga0210049_1001419_pt1 | contig 22402 bp, 24 predicted proteins | sample CryGeyCG2014_300_2_FD_183964 | JGI IMG/M metagenome (GOLD analysis project Ga0210049, IMG submission 183964) | Groundwater microbial communities from aquifer - Crystal Geyser CG06_land_8/20/14_3.00 (SPAdes) (version 2) | ecosystem: Environmental > Aquatic > Deep subsurface > Groundwater | place... | reverse complement strand
TTATCTCTCCTCTTGTTGTACCAAACAATCAAAAAATTAAACCAGGAGAAATTACCATTTTAGATTTCTCAATTACTTCAACAAGTAAATCCGGGGAATATACTTTTAACTGGGAAAATTTACCAATTCAAAAAATAAAAGTTTTTCCCGCCTCCATCCTCTCCCAAGCCAGATATAATTTTTGGGAAAAGATTATCTTGAAAATAAAAGGGGTTTTTAATTAGTTTTGTGAGCGTTTACAAAAAAATTCGTACTTATTTTTTATCCTGAGCGTAGCCGAAGGATTTTCGGCCAATTTTTAGGCCTTCTTCGGCTCGTCGCTCGCTACGCTCGCTCCTCGCTTTTTTCGCTTCGCTCATTTTTTGCGGCCGCGATTTTTTTACGAAATATCCTGATGGAATTAATTTACAAAACGACTTAGTAATGATGTTAGTTTACCATAATTCCTACCAACCCACCCAACCCAATTTATTGTTGGCGGCGACCCCGCCTTTGGGCGAGAGAGCCGCCTATGGGCGGCTTCGCCAAAGTCTTTCTTTTCTTTCTGTTTTGGATAGTCTCTTCCCTGCTTCGGGAAAAAGCTTTGGGGTTTTCCTCTAAGGCTTCGTCCCTCCGCTTTCCTTTGGTTCTGTCTTTCGCATCGCCTGCCGTCGGCGGGGTGATCCGCTTTTCGCCCCCGCCTTTCTTTACTCTTACCCTTACTTGTTCCTAATGTTTTCGGACTCTCAGGGGCTCGCCCGCTATTTTTCTTCTTTCAACGTTTTTCTTTATAGCGGGCTCGCTTTAGGTCGGGCGCGCTCTTTATAAATCTTATTTGCTCGTTTGGCTTTCTGTCGCGCGCCCTCCTTTTAAGCTGGCTAGTCCCGGAGGGGCGGGGGCGGCGGAGCCGCCAACACGAAAAAGTTTAGAAGAATCAGCAATTTTCCAGGAATTCTAACTTTCTTGATAATTACTAACCATAACCAGATCTTGATTTTATCTTCTTGCTAATTTTAAATAATTACTAGAGTTCCCTAATATATAAAATAGATGCCCTTCAAATATTGTTCTTCTTGTTTTACCGGTTGAATAGTCAACAGGTATTTCTTTTATAATTTTCAAATCTGATTCTTTCAGAAGTTTTCTTATCTCAAAAGGTGTAAAAAAATGACAAGTCGAATCTATCACTGTTTTGGGATTTATTGTTATTTGATAATTAAAATCTCCATTCTTAAAAGTCGGTTTGATTACATCCTTTATAATATTACCGGTAACTTTTTTGAATCCATAATGCCTTACGTTGTATCTGTTGCTGATATCAAGAAACAATCTGCCTTTTAGAGAAAGCAAACTCTGCATATTTCTAAGTGCATTCAGCCGTTTTCTATCGTCCGGAATGTGTCCCAATACATTCCATAAACACAAAATAATACCAAATTTACCCCAATTATTTGATCTGTCCGACTTTGAAATATCAGACAATTCTACTTTGATTTTCGAGTTCTCGTATTTTTTAGACAAGGTAATCATCTCGGGGCTACTGTCTATCATTAATAGATATTCTCCCTTCATTTTATCGAAAAGATACTTCCCTCTTGCGCCGTCGCCACAACCAACATCAAGCATATTTAATCCATTTTTTGGAAAATTCTCTAATATTAATTTGTCTATGGAATGTAGATACGCATTCTTTTTTTCAGAATATAAACGGAAATACGGGGCGAATTTATTGTATAATTCTTCTGAACTAACCATATCCTATGAATAATACACCAAAATACCTTTTCATTGCTACAAAAAATGAGGAAAAGTACAAAAGCATTTCTAGATCATTAAATTTGATTGACAAAAACATATCGATGCAAAAAATAAATGAAACAGTTCCTGATTGCAGAGAAATCGGTTCAGATTCTCATGAGAATGCAGAAATCAAAGCAAAACACTTTCACTGTTTTACAAACGAGAATACTCTATCAGAAGATGACTCTGTCTTTTTTGACGATCTACCTAAACAGGATCAGCCAGGTCATCTTGTCAAAAGAAAGCCAAATAATGTTATCAACAAAAAAGAATTTTGGAAGCATTTTATTAAAATAAATAATCTAAAATCTGGGAAATTGATAAAACATTTCTGTTTGATAACAAGAACAGGGAAAATTAATCATTGTAAAGTCAGGATACCGTTTACGATCAAAATTCCAGATAAAACAACTAATTTTATCAATCAACTTAATAACTACATAATACCTAAAGGATTCAAAATAACATTTGCGGTTATGAGTAAAGAAGAGAAGGTCACATTTAGTAAAACCTACGTCGCTCCCAAAATAGCCAGGTTGCTCAAGAATATGGATTAAAAAGTTGATTCTTAAATAACTATAAGATATAATTCGCGGAAATGACAGATAAATTTCAAAATGTCTATATTTCGATGACTAAAGACGGCTATTACGCATTGGAATTTCTGTTGAAGAATAAAAAGAGGATAGACGAAATAATTAGTCTCCCTGAAGATAAGTCTAGCAATGTCTGTGATTATATTAACTTTGAACCACTTGCAAATAAATTTGGGGTAGAGATTACCTGCAAAAAAGATATTAACGAACTTACTGGAAGATTCAGAAAGAATAGACCTAACGTAATAATAGTAAACGGGTGGTCCCAGCTTTTAAAGAAAGAGCTTTTGGACACCGCTATCAATGGATGTGTAGGCACCCATCCTGCACTTCTTCCTAAAAATCGAGGAAGAGCCCCGATAGCTTGGCATTTTATTAATAAGGAAGAATATGGAGGAATTACTTTATTTTATTTAGAAGCAGGCTGTGACAGCGGGCCAATAATTGACCAAGTAAAGTTCAAGATTAAGGCTGATGATAATGCGAGTTCTTACTACCAGAAAATTACAGATTTAGGAGCAAAACTGCTACTTAAACATTTTGATTCAATAGTAAGTGGTTCTGCAATAAATAAAGCCAAACCACAAGATCACACCAAAGCAACCTATTTGTTGAAAAGGAGACCTATCGATAGTGAAATTGACTTCTCCGCAAAAAGTGCAAAAGAAATTCACAATATGGTCAGAGCTGTAGGTAACATCTATCCTTTAGCAAATTTCAGTTATAAAAAGCAAAAATTTCTTATTCTCAAGTCTTGTTTGCCAGCTCATGCTCCACGTTTTTCAGGAGTGCCAGGACAGGTTGCAAAGGTGACAAATGATTATATCTGGATATTGGGAAAGAATGATATCATCGAATTTAACACTATTCTTAACGACAAAAGAGAGCGGGTAAGGCTAAATAAAACGTTTAAAACAGGAGATGTCTTAAATGAATAAACCAATTAAAAAAGTATTAGTTCTAGCTGCTCATCCAGATGATGAAGTGTTGGGATGCGGGGGTATACTTCAAAAGTATAAAAATGAAGACAGCTCAAAAGTCTATGTTTGCATAATTACTGACGGGTCAAGTACACAATATCTAGGTGACAAAACAATTGCTGTAAAAAAAGACAGAGAATGCGATAATGCGAACAAACTACTTGGAGTAGATGAGGTTATTCGTCTGAATTTTCCAGATATGAATTTAGATACAGTTCCCCATTTTAAATTAAATCTTAAAATTGAGGAAGTTGTGGAAAAAGTTAAACCAAATATATTATTTACACACTCATCAGCAGACATAAATAAAGACCACTTTTTAATAAATCAGTCAACAATGGTAATTATTCGCCCGGGTAAGTCATATTTAGAAAAAATATACGAGTACGAAGTTCTTTCTTCAACCGAATGGCAAAGGAATAGTACTTTTACACCAAATACTTATGTGGATATAACCACTTATATCAAAACAAAGATTGAATCTTTTAAACAATATGAAACTGAAGTCAGAAATTATCCACATCCAAGATCACCAGAAGGAGTAGAAATATTAGCTAAATATAGGGGCCTGCAGTCAGGATATTTATATGCAGAAGCTTTTAAATTATTAATGTCATATAACAGATGAAAATAAAAATTCCGGCAGCAAAGCCATATATCGATGATTTGGACAGAAAAGGTGTAGACGAAGTTTTAAAATCCGGGATATTGGCCCTTGGTCCAAATCTTAAAAAGTTTGAGGAAGATTTTTCGAATTATTTAGGAGTAAAGTATGCTTGTGCGGTATCAAGCGGCACCGCGGGTCTACATGTTGCAGTTAAATCTCTGGGTTTGAAAAAGGACGACGAAGTTATAACTTCTCCATTTTCGTTCATAGCATCATCAAATTGTCTGCTTTACGAAAATGTAAAACCAGTGTTTGTTGATATTGATGAGGAAACTTTTAACATGGATCCCGAAAAAATCGAGAAAGCAATCACAAAAAAAACAAAAACAATTCTTGTCGTACACATATTTGGACAATCCGCACAGATGGACCCAATTATAAGACTTGCCGAAAAATACAAATTAAAAATTATTGAAGATTCATGCGAAAGTGTTGGTTCCAACTATAAAAAAAGTAAAACAGGAACACTGGGGGATGTGAGCGTATTTGCTTTTTATCCGAATAAACAAATGACTACGGGCGAAGGAGGAATAATAACTACTAATCGCAAAGATATTTATGAATTATCTTTAAGCCTGAGAAATCAAGGAAGAAATCTCAATAGTGACTGGCTTACCCATGATCGTTTGGGCTATAACTACCGAATGGACGAAATGAGTGCCTCCTTAGGTGTGACTCAGCTCAAAAAACTTGACTGGATGATAGAAGAAAAAGCAAAAATCGCATTTTTATACAATAAATACTTAAGTAATATTAAGAGTATTATATTACCCAAAACAACCAAAGGAAATACTCATTCTTGGTTTGTGTACGTTATACGAATTACAAACGGAAAGAGAAACCAAACCATGAATGCATTACTTAAGAGAGGCATACAAACCAAGGCCTATCTTCCAGTTATTCATTTACAACCATTTATGAAAAAAGAGTTTGGATACAGAAAAGGAGATTTTCCGATTTCCGAAAAAGTATCTTCAGAAACTTTGGCCTTACCATTATATATAGGTTTAAAAGATGAAGATATCAAAATTGTTTGTGACAAAATAAAAAAGTTAATATGATTAAAAAATACAAAACATTTGACAATAAGGTCGTACTAGTTACTGGAGGTACGGGATCTATCGGCAGTGAGATTGTCAAGCAACTTCTTACAAGGAATCCTAAACAAATAAGGGTTTATGCCCGTGATGAATTTAAACATTTTCTGCTGCAACAAGAATTATCAAACGAAAAAAAGATAGAGTACATTGTCGGAGATATTAGGGATCCTTCACGGGTGCAGCAGGTTGTAAATGGTTGTGATTTCATCTTCCATACGGCCGCAATGAAACATATATCATTTTGCGAAAACAATCCAATCGAAGCAATTAAAACAAACATCATTGGATCACAAAATATTCTCGAAAGCGCCATTAAAAGCAAAGTAAGTAATGTTATTGCTATTTCTACAGACAAAGCGGCTAATCCAACAACTTTTATGGGCAAAACAAAACAGATAGTGGAAGGTCTGTTTACGAGTCAGCATCCTGATTGGGAAAATAATAAAACAATTTTTTCCGTTGTACGCCTGGGTAACATTATGAATTCTAAAGGGTCCGTTGTTCCATTGTGGATAGATCAAATACATAAAGGTTTAGATATAACTCTAACAGACAAACGCATGACACGTTATCTAATGGAGGTAGACGAAGCGGCAAGGTTAATCATTGAAGCTGGCTTAGCATCTGAAGGCAGGGAGATTTTCGTTATTAAAATGCAAGATAAAAATATTTATAATTTGGCAAATGAAGTTATTAATAAGTACGGAAATGGGAAAAAAATAGGCATTAAGATTATCGGAAGAAGATATGGAGAAAAACTTAGAGAAGAATTACTAACTAAAGAAGAGAAATCAAGATCAATAGAAACAAAAAATTATTACATAATACTCCCCAATAAAAAGTTATTCGAAGCAAGACAAAACACATATGAACAACTTTCCTAACAAACGCATAGTTTTCCTTAGTGGTCCGATGCGAGGTGTCCCAAGAACGGAAGGAATTGCCTGGCGAGAGAGGGCGGGCAAACTTCTTGGAAACGGTTTCCTGATTCTTCAAGCATACAGGGGGAGAGAAGAAAAAGAGACATTTCCAGATTCAAGACTTGCAGTTATCCGAGATAAACAAGACATAGACCGTGCTGATGTGGTAATTGTCAATGATTCTGTCCCTAATACCAGCATGATCGGAACAGCAATGGAAATGTTTTATGCTCACTCTTTAAATAAAGTCGTCATTTTGTTCGGGGATGTACATCTTAAAGACTATTGGTTGAATTATCACTCTCACGCACGAGTCGCCACTCTGGAAGAAGCCTGTAAATTAGTGAAAAGAATGTTTTGCGTTTAATTTGTCCTTAATCTAACTTATTATGTCACGCGTTGAATCAGTTCTTATTACCAGTTCTCTGTATCGCCCAAATATCGGAGGTGTTGAAACCACCGTAGATCGATTATCTCATTATTATAAGGAAGAGGGAAAACGAGTCAGCGTTTTAACAAAGCGGTTTCCCCGAAATCTATCTGAGTACGAAATAATTGATGGTATTTCAGTCTATCGGCTTACGCACCCTACTACAGAAGAAGAACATCTTATGGTAGCTGATTGGATTAAAAATAGAGAGATGGATCTTCAATCAGACATTGTTCACGTAATGGGAATCAGGCGTCCTCTTCCAATCTATGGGCTTATGCTTGCCCGAAAATGGGATGTCCCGTGTGTTGTAACTTATACAGGAGGAGATCTTCCTGACCAAAACGACCCGGCGTTTACTCCAATTTGGGAAGAGGGAAAGGAAACAGTACCGAAAGCTGTTGTCCAAGCGGATACGTCAACTGCTTTTTCGCAACATATTAGAAAACAAGTTATACAAACAATCGGTGAACACAAGCACATAGAGGTTATTCACGCCGGCATAGATCTTGACGAAATCCGCAAAAGCGATCCCATGAAACTTGACCGCGATTATTTTTTTGCCGCTCGCAGACTCTCTCGAGTGAAAGGAGTCGATCTTCTTCTTACTGCATTTGCAAATGTTTCAAATCAACTTAATGTAAATCTTGTGATTGCCGGAGACGGTGAAGAACGAGCCAATTTGGAACAGCAAGCGTACAACTTAGGGATAATTAACCGTGTTGTCTTTACCGGAAACTTAGCATTGCCAGAAGTATACCGTTATATGAAAGGCTCACTGGCCCATATATGCCCTTCACGCGCAGAAGGAGGAGGTTGCGTCAACTATGAAGCCCAAGCAGCAAATACAATTGCCGTAGGTAGTGATGCAGGAGGAATTCCGGAATATATCAAAGATGGCGAAACCGGATATATCTTTCCGACCGAAAACGTGGAGGCACTTTCTCAACTTCTTTTAAAGGTTGCCTCAAATCGTCAAGAACGGAAACAGATCATTGAATCAGCAGGACATGTTGTCGAGCAATTCAGTTGGCGGACAGTAGCACAAACATTTTTAACTAGGTACGAGTCGGCAAAAAATATCTATACTACCCAACTTATAGATCTATGGTCCCCTTTTGCCGGAGCCGTGTGGAAAAGGCTTAATAAATAATGGCCGGAAATAAAAACTATATGAAACAGATTGATACAATTTTACTTTTTTCCAATCCTTTCGGCTACGGTCCTACAACTACACTGTTGCATATCGCTGAAGAGCTCTCAAAAAGAACCAGTATTAAATTAATGGCTGTCGGTAAAGATGGAGGTCTCTGCAAGGAAATATTCCACCCTTCCGAACATCCCGAAATCGAATGGTGTGATGTCGATGAACGTAACTTTGATAAAGTAAAGACATTTATCTCGCAGTATCCTAATTCGGCTGTTATTAGTATATTGAATCGATTTTGTATTCAAGCTGCTTCTGAATTAAGAGTGCCAAATGCTCTTGTCGATTTTTTAGCGTGGTTCTGGGAAAAACCAGCCAATGAATATAGACTTACCGACCTTTATTTTATTAATAGTCTGGATGAACAAGTTCCACAAATCAATACTCATACTTTTGATATCCCAGTTATATTAGGACCAATTCCTCAACGAAAAAAAACTGAAGAAAAAATAATTCTTATCAATATCGGAGGCTCTCAAAATCCATTGGTTGAAGGAATACCCACGAATTACCTGACACTCTTTTCAGAAATTATCAATAGACTTCATTTTGGCAAAGCTACTGTTTTTATCGCTGGCGGAAAAATTGCAACAGATTTTGTCAAAGTGCGAGTTCAAAATACCGCTTACAAAATCGGATCACTTCCTCATGAGCAATTTCTAAAAATCCACGCACAAGCAGATAGATTCATTTCGTTGTCTGGGACAAATGCAACATTTATGTCATTTGCTCTTGGTGTACCGAGTATTTTTCTTTTTCCGCAACTTCTCGCTCACTGGAAACTTTCTTTAATTTTAGAGCGGTCCAAAATTCCGACCGTGCTTATGTGGGAGTATTTTTATCTGATTGACAATAAAACTTATCATCTTAGCGAGAAGGATCTCGTACCATTCACAGAAACGCTCTCAGCGCAAACTCTTACAAAACCCCAAATCATGACTCAGATTGTCTCTCGTATTCAGAATTGGATCGATACACCGTTCGACACGACTAATCAAAGTAAATTTATCAGAAAAATTGGTGTTAACGGTGAAGAAACTATGGTTTCTACTTTAATTAAACAATGGGGAATCCCGAGGAAACAATAGGTCTATTTCTTTTGTTTATAAGCGCAACACAACTCTTTCATCAGTTTTTCGTTATCGTAAGTGATTTTCCATTCCGGGTATCTTTTTTTAAACTTCTTCGAAGAATAAATACACCATTTGTGATCTCCCCGCCGATTAATTTCAGAGTACTTAATAACCGCTTTTGCTCCAGTCAACTTCTCGGCCTGATTTATTGCTTCAATTATAGAGTTATTTGATTTCCTCCCCCCGCCGATATTATAAGCTTCCCCGGGGATTATACGATCCTTATGCTCATAGACCTCATAAAAGGCACTAACTAAATCAAATGCATGAATATTATCTCTCACTTGTTTACCTTTATAACCATTGATCGTATATTCGATTCCTTGCGCCACACATTTAACCAGATAGGCCAAATATCCATGCAGAAGGACCGCTCGATGAGATGGCCCTGTAATACAAACTGGCCTGAAAATAGTGATTGGTAATTGAAAGTAGGTACCGTATTCGTGCGCCATGATATCACCGCAGGCTTTAGAAGCTCCAAACAAAGAGTGTAAGTTTCCGTCTAATCTCATAGTTTCGTCTTCACCTTCCCATTTGGGATGATCCGGAGGCAAATCATATCTGGTTTCATATTCAATTAAAGGGAGCTCATTTACCGAATCTCCGTAGACTTTACTTGAAGATGCTTGAATAAAAACAGCTTTGGAAGAGTTGTTACGATAAGCTTCTAAAACAATGACGCTTGCTTTAGCATTAAGATCAAAGTCTTCGAGAGCGTGATTTGTAGACCATTCGTGAGCGGGTTGTGCTGCCGCGTGAATGATCAAATCAAATGGTCCCGAGATTTTAAAAATTTCATCTACAGATTCTTTGTTTCTAATGTCAACAGAAATATTTAAAAAATTTGAATATTTTGATTCTAAGTCTTTGCGGACTGGATCCGTAGAAGCTTCTTCCCCAAACAAATAAGCACGAGTATTATTGTCAACACCATAAACTTTCCATCCGCGATCGCATAAAAACCTGACCGATTCAGATCCGACTAACCCTGACGAACCGGTAATGAGTGCTTTATTCATAAAGTTATTAAAACGTTCTTGCCTCAGCTTGTAGTTCGTATCTTCCTGTCTGAATAATTTGAGTCAAAGCATCATCAATTGTTTTTTGAAGTTCATTTTTACGGGCAGCGGCTTTGGCAACACCCTCCTTATTGTCTTTCAAAGTTAAATCATATACTTTTATATTTTCGATCACGAGTATGTCGATCATAAGAGAGATTGGAAGAACTTGAAAAGAAAATGGGGCTTTGTTTGTCTGAGAATTGGAAACTCCTGCTTCGGATATCTTCGCGGTAGTTTCTCTCAATAACGCATCAATTCTGTTTTTTATTTGGCTTCTCTTTTCGTTCCAAGCGCGGGATACTTCGTCCCATTCATTTATTTCTTTACTTGTGGCTTCTCCTTGTTTTCTACCCCACCATTTTTTGTTTTCATACTTATATATATTAATATTTGCCTCCGCAAGAAAGCTGCACAACTCTCCCAGCGAATACTGTTCGATGTTGTCAATAAGACTTATTGTATTTGAAATGCTTGTCATTTATTAATAAACCCCCTAAAGGTTCCAATGGTCACGCTTCACCGCACTTCATGATATAATTTAAAGCATATTATAATACTTATTGTCATGAATATACAACAGCTTATACCACAAATTTTTACTCTCTACCCCTTTGACTCTTCATATACTCCAACTCTACTCAAAGAAGGCATTGATAATAATATATATGTTTTTAAGCACACCAATGGGAATAAAGCCGTTTTGCGCATTAGTAAACGTGATGTGACCGAAACTATTGAGTTCGAAACGAAATTACTATGTCATTTTTTTGAACACCAAGCACCAGTTGCTGAACTTTTGCCAACCAAAAATGGTAACTTGTGGGAAGTGATTGATGGGGTTGTTGTAGTAGCCTTTTGTTTTGTTCCAGGCACAACTATCTCGATTGAAAATAATGCCAAGCCTGATACTCGGTATGCTTACTCTGCAGGGAAAGCGCTCGGGCAGTTGCATACGGTAGGATTATCTTTTACTTATGACGATAGTAAAAGAAGAACCATTTTTACAGAATATGAAAGAGCAATTTTGCATAGAGATTCCATCATAAAATTGGAAGATGGTCCCAAGTTTTTAGATACGATTGAATTATATTTAAAATGGGCTCGAGAGCATGGAGATAAATTAGGTATAATCCATAATGATTTTATTCCCGACAATATATTATTTGACAAATTTTCCGTTTCGGCAGTTGTTGATTTTGACTGGTCATGTAGAGGCCCGCTTATTAAAGACTTAGGAATTGCCTTGGCCGAGTGGTCGCTTCCCGACAGCCTAGAGCATCATTGGGAAGAGATATTTATGTCTTTTTTGGAAGGTTACAATAAATCTGCCCCTCAAAAAATATCTCCTGATAATAATTTATATAAATGGATTTGTTTTTCCTGTCTAAGTGATGCCTGCACTTTCTTTGCGGACTTGCCAACTGATTCACACATAAGTAGAATTAGCCAGTGTCGAAGGTATAGAAAATTTATCTATTTTGAAAAGTATCTATAAGCTCTCTATCCAATCTTAATAGTTTTTTCATTAGGATATTTATTAAATAGCCGCAAGAGATCATCTACTTCCATCGTCTCTGCATTTCCTCCTGATTTTCCCATAATATCTCCATCACGACCTAAAACCACCTGAGTATACAAGGTCTTAGGGGATTTAGCTTTTGAACTATATTTTTTGATAAGTTCTTGGCGCACGATAAAATCACCTTCATTGTAATGGTCTGAACCGGTAATGCAGATATCTATATTAAATATTTCCAGACGAGGTAAGGCAAGCGGTTTATGATAAAACCAATAATCGAAATCAGAATAACCACCCGTAGTCTTTGCACCACAATTTTTACACAGGTGTGTTATCTTTTCATTATTAACGAAAGATTCTCCTTTAACTTTGAAGCATTTCGGACATACTGCCATTGCATAGCACAAGGGGCTATTTAAAACTTGTTTATTTGAATATTTTCTAAGTACACCAGCTACTACCTGGGGGTTTCGAATTGTAAACAACAAGTGTTTTTTCATAATCGGATTATTCTTAAGTTCCGAGTTTCTTACTGATTTAATCTTAACCATTGGAAAGAAAGACTGTATTCGTTTTACGTTTTCGACAATTATTGGTTCCCAGAGGTCAACTATGCTTACTCCCTTATTTTCAGGATCGAATACATATTGAAAAGTAGTGTTTTTGGGAAATATGTTAAAAGGATACTTCTTGACGTCCGGCCCGGCTAAACCATCCTGCTCCCAGTCGTTGATAAAAATAAAGATATTGAATTGTGGTTCTTTGCCAAGTTTTTTGAGCTCTTGTCCAAGGAGTATTGGATATAAAACAAATGGTAACATGTTGCCAGCATGGAAACCATAAGGCCTTATCCCAAGATAAATATTTTCTTCCCCTGAGATCTCTTGAGCAAGTTTTCTAATTCCGTTTTGAAAAAAATATGGTTTCATTATTTATTTCTTAATATTTACTTTACCTCGGTGCATGTCTATCTCTTTATTTATACCCAATTGGCCTATGAAATCAGCATCGTGTGATACTAAAATAAGTGTACCGTCATAACCCCGCAAGGCAGATGCCAATCTTTCCTTTATCTTATTTGGCATATAATCGCCGGTTGGTTCATCTAAAATTATCAGGTTAGGATTTTGTAGCATAATTTTTGCCAAAGCAAGACGTTTCTTTTCACCAGAACTTAGAGTCCTAACATCTTGATTGTAAGCTGCCGCTCCGCTAAATCCGAAGAATCTAAGCACGGCCGTTGCTCTACCTTTATTTAAATTACCAATTACTGAAGTTGTTTCTTCTATTAACAAACCCTCTCTTGAAATACCGATAACATCTGGTGCAAAGTACGCCATATTTACACTTGCCCCAATTGACAATTCACCTTCGTCTGACATAAAATCCCCCCCCAATGCCTTACTGGCAATCATTCTAACTAGTGTACTTTTGCCGGAACCGTTAGGACCCCAAACCAACCATTTTTCCCCCTGGGATATAGTTATCGGAGGACATTGGCGCATATCAACAGCAATGTATTCGCCATATTTTTTTACAACTCTCCGTATAGACACAACGTCATTACCGCTCCTTCTTTCTTTTTGGAATATCAGATCTCTAGAGTTTTCATCTCTAAAAACATTCTGTGAGCCAGGCATTTCCTCATATTGTTCTTCCAATTTTCTAATTCTTGTTTCGAGAGCCCTCCCAACTTGAGCCATATTGGAACTACGTTTATAAGCTTGTTTTGCCCGAAACATTTTATCCGTATCTTTTAATTGTTCGAGTTTCTCTGAAACAGAGTTGGCTACCGCTTTTTCAGATTCAATAACTGCATCTCTTTTCTGCTCAAACTCAGAGTACCCGCCACTAAAAACGAACACTCTACCAATATCCGTTAGGCCTATTGTTTGCGTTGCACAAGCATTAATAAACTCTCTATTATTTGAAGCTATAACAACTGCCGACTTAGTTTGTTTGAGGTAATCAGACAGCCATCGCACAGAAGCAACGTCAAGATGGCTTGTAGGATCGTCTAGGACCAACAGATGCGGGCGTGAGTATAAAGCGAGAGCAATCATTATTCGACGAAGCTGGCCACTGCTAACCTCGTTTAACTTTGTATCTAAAGTGATATTACCAGTTGAATATTCATCAACTCCCAGCCCCGCGAGAACTCTTTTTATTTCTGGTTCTGAATGATATCCATTAAGTTCTTGGAAAAAATTCAAAGTTTCCCCATAATCACCAGCAATTTGTTCATAAACACCAGAGTCTCGAGCGAGCTGTTGCTCATATTTGGCAATCTTACCTTCAAGTTCTGTAAGACCCCTGGCGTCTTTAAAAAGTTTTCTAATGATAATGCCTGGATCTACCTTCAAATCGTCCAGTTCTTGGGGCACATAACTAATCTTTTTTGATTGAATGTTAACATTGCCGGCTTCCGGGATTTCAGCACCTGCCAGTATTTTGAGAATTACAGTTTTCCCCGAACCGCTTTTACCGGTGATAGCAGTAACCTCCCCGCTTCTTATACTGAAAGTGAGGTTTTCAAAAAGAATACGGTCATAAGTAGAAAAGCCTAAATTTGTAACGCTTCCTACTGTTGATCCATATTCCATCTTATTTTCTGGTGAATCTTCTTTAGTCATTTAGTTGAGGTGTATTTTACAATAACTAGAGGATAAATTCTATTAATCGTTAATAACTGTCATCAAAATGATACTTGTTTCATTTCTCAAAATGTTGATATTCTGGTAGTGGACTTAGTTCTAGCGGGTTGTTTCTTTAAATGGTGATTATGACAGTAAGGAGCAATTTTAACCGAATTTACTGGATGCGCCATTTAATTTTCCGGTTTTTTGCGTTTTTTCTTTTTAATTCTTTATCAGCGTTTTCTTTCCGCCGACCTGAATTTTGCCTTTTCCGCGCTCGCTGAAAACGGGGGCGTCGCTCGCGCCGCTCCCAACCCTTCTTCAGTTTCCCAAATTGTGAGGCTGGATGGATTCGAACCATCGGCCAATCGCTTAATCAGGCTGAGCCTGATACCACCGAGCTACACTGTGAGGCGTGGAGGATTCGAACCTCCGACCAATCGCTTAAGAGGCGACTGCTCTACCGCTGAGCTAACGCCCCAGATTTTCTTAACCAATCTCTACCTTTGTGTGATTTTAACTCTTTCTCTCTCCTTAAAGCTTCTTTTTTAGTTAAAACTTCTTCTTGATAAAAAAGTTCCCAGGGCCCTTTATTTCTTGTGTATCTTAACTTTTTTCCACAGAAAAGGTCATTATGCTCCAGTAATCGGCGTTTTATATCGCTTGTTTGTCCAATATAAATCTTACCCTTTTGATTAATTAAACAATATATTGTATACACAATCGCTTAATCAGGCTTAGCCTGATACCACTGAGCTAACGCCCCAAATTCTCAAGAAACTTTCTGCGCCTCTGGAGGGAGTCGAACCCCCAACCTTGTGATTCTTCCAACCCCGGGGGTTGACTAGCTAGAAACCATCTTAACCAGCCATATATCGTTTTAACCGAGATTCCGAATTTCTGGGCAACCGAAGCGGCTGCTTCACCGGCTTTAACTTTGGCTAAAACTTCTTCTTTAACTTCCTTGTTGATAGCAGGTTTCAAATATATTCACCTCCTTAAAATTAAGTGCCTAATTGTACAGACACTTTGTGCATTTTAAGGGGTACCTGTCCCCATGAGTAAAAAAGGTAGCCCTTGGGAAAATGCATATCAAGAAAGCTTTTACAATAATTTCAAAACAGACCTGGGACTTGAGTTTGAAAGATTTGAAACCATTGGTGAATTTGTGGAAGCCATTCACCAAACAATCACTGACTACAACAACCAAAGAATCCATACAAAACTAAAAATGGCACCAAAAGCTTTCAGGCAAAAATTCTATCAATCCCTACAAGTCCAACAACTTAACGGATGTAGAAAGAGTGTGTAGTGAAAGGGGTACTTGACAAAAATTATTCATAATAACTGAGATTCTACACCGAATTTTATATTCAACAATTTTAGGCCACAAGAGAATGTATAAAAAGTCATTAAACCGTATAACTTTTTCCCATTTTCTTTTAAATAGTGCGTGCATTTGATTATTTTTTAGCCTCGTATATTTTCGAAATACATCTTTTAAACTTTTATTGCTATATTCATTTGCTTCTAAATCTACTTCACCAGACCAAACACTAAACGCTCCCGCCATCATCATACCTCTTTTTTTATCTTTAAACTTAACATAATTCCTCCACACTCTCGCTAAAAGGTGCCATTGAATGGCCGATTGTATCCATTTTTTACTTTGTCGACCTTTTTGAATAGCCTTTAAAGCTCTATGTGCACCATAATGAAAAGCTTCAAAGAGATGAGGGTCAGGGCAATGCAAAGCAACAGGTGATGGCTTTCCCCAAATTAACAATCTTTTACCTGGTATTTTGGGTGTGTGATCAACAAAGAGTTTCTCGTCATTTATTTCCCATCTTGCTCTTCCAGTAAAAGCAAGAAGACCCATTATATTCCAATCAGACATAACGTCATGTACAGAAAAATTAGCTTGATCCACGTTAGGATTAGATTCAAAAAATTGAACAATATTCTCTAAAACCATATTATTTATTAAGACCATATCTGCATCTAATTTAACAAAAAGATCATATTTGTGAGAATTATCCATTATATATGAATAAAGTGTATCGTGAGCTTCTTTATTTGATAAATCAGAAAAAACTACTCTATCTATGTGCTTATATGTCTGTCTATCTAATGATTTCAAAGAAGATTGATATTCGTTTTCTCCACTATTAAGCATAAGTACCAACACCATTTTAGTTTTTTTATCAATTTTTTGTGCAGTTGACATAAATCTTTGATAATACAAGACAAATTAACTATTGTTTCTTTCTTAGCATATTCCTAATTTCCTTAAAACTAATAACTTTTATCCCATGCATTGATAACCAGTTCTCATTAAATATCTTACTGAACAAACGATACTCATCAATTCTGGCGTGATACATTACTGGGTCTATTAGTTTAATACTGTCACTTGTATTTGGATGTAAAGAAAAAAATGTTACGCCATGAGGAATATTGAGCAACAAGTTTTCATAACCTTTTTCTGCCTCTTTGGCTGGGAAGCATGGAGTTATGGTAAAGTTGTCAACAAGAGGATATCTTGTTACTTCTAATTCTGCTACCAAATCCGTGTAGAAATCATCATTTACATCATCGATTTTATATAGTTTTTTAACAGCAATGATACTTTTTGGCAACAACACTGGTACTTTGTATTCATTGCCTAGCTTAAGATAAATATCAATTAATTCAGGTACCAGACCAACCCCCATATGGCAGTCAAGATGTGTTACATCGATACCTGAATCAAGCGCTCTGTCTATTTGTGCTCGAAACTCCACCTCAGCGGCTTGTTTATTTAAATGCTGTCTAAGTAGTTGGCGATTTTTCCAAAAGTATCCATCAGAATCAATTAATCCTGAGGATACGTCGACAGTGGAAAGTGGTTTCCAGCGGTAATTTCCCCATTCACTGGTAAGTGTTAAATGTACTCCTACACTAAAATTTCTATTTTTTATGTATAGTTCGATGAAATGTGGAAACCAAGGGCAAGGAACCATGACAGATCCAGATTTTACAGTGCCTTCATTCAACAATTCTTGAAAGGCAATATTTGAACCATAGTTCATTCCCAAATCATCATGATTTAATAATAAAACTCTTGCTTCGTCTGAAAATCCTAATTCAGAAAGTATTTTTGATTTCATCATTAACTATCTCAGAAGGGATACCACTAGACTTTGGGCCTACGCCACTTAGTCTCATTATTAAAATCATACAACTGAATCCCCTTTTCTATAAGGGTTTGTTTAACTTCGTCTGCCTTTTCATATTCTTTTCTCTTTCTATAATCATCTCTCAGTTTTACTAATCTCTCTATCTCTTCATCGTTTAGTTCTTTTGCCAAGTCAAGAAATCCAAAAAAAGCATTTATTTCTTTAAAATACTTCAATGTATGTTTTCCTGCCAAACCGTCTTGGTTTCTTTCTTTTATATAATCAAAAATTGCAGATAATGCTCTTGGTGTGTTGAAATCGCTATCTAGGTGAGAGATAACTTCTTGTCTCAAATTCTCCACAAGATGTTCCTCACCAGCCACTTCGTGACTTTCATCCAAACCAAAGATAAACTCATCAATCCTTTTTAGCGACCTTTTTGCTTGGTCCAAAACCTCGTCATTAAAATCCATAGATGATCTATAATGGCCGCTTAAAAATAAAAATCTCAAAATTCTAGCGTCAGACTTTTGGATTGTTTCTCTTATGGTTAAAAAATTTCCAAGGCTCTTTGACATCTTCTTGTCTTTCATGTTTAAAAATCCAGTATGAAACCAATATCTAACCAAAGGAGATTTTCCTGATGCTGCTTCCATTTGTGCAATCTCCGCCTCGTGATGGGGGAAAATTAAATCAACAGCACCTCCATGTGCATCATACTGGGGACCAAAAAAAGTTTCTGTTATAGCGGTGTCTTCAATGTGCCAACCAGGTCTACCAGCACCAATTTCTGTTTCCCAAGATGGCTCACCTGGTTTAGAGAATTTCCACAAACAGAAATCATTCCAGCCACGTTTTTCTGGGCTAGCATCTATTCTTGATACGCCATCTGTTTCCTGAACTTCAGTTCTTCTGGAAAGTTTCCCATACTCATCAAACTTTGATATTTCAAAATAGATACCATCGCTCGTTCGATATGCAAATCCCTTATCTTCAAGAGTCCTGACTTGCTCAACAATCTGCGGTATATAATCTATTGCTCGAGCATACTCAGTAACTGCATCATTCCCTAATGATCTCATATCCTCCATAAATATTTGAGTATATTGATCGGCTAATTCCTTCCACGACACACCTTTTTTTTGAGCCCTCTTAATAATCTTATCGTCAATATCTGTAATATTTTGCAAATAAAAAACATTGTAGTCTCTATATCTCAAATATTTAACAATGAAGTCGAATTGAGTATAGGTTTTAGCATTTCCGATATGAGCATAGTCATATACTGTTGGACCACAAACGAAAAAGTTTACTTTACCCTCTTCTATAGGTTTAAATTCTTCGGTTCTTCTCGAAAGAGTATTATAGGTTTCTATGCTCATTTTGTGTATTCTATACCATTTTGTGGCTTTTTTCTATTGTCATATAATTTTTGTTTATCTTTCGGAAAGAATTTTTGTATATTTTTTGTGTTTGAAATTAAGTTAAAACAAAGTAAACCTTCTAATTGTTCTAGTTCATCTTTTGATAATAATCCTGAATACTTAGCTTTAATTTTTTGTGAGAAAGTATCTCTGTTTGGTTGAAAAAAATTTTTATAATAATAAATATACGGATCTTTAGGAAAATCTGGGTAAAGTTGAAAAACTATTTTTAAAATTTCAAAATACACCTTATTGAGAGCCTCGATTCTTTTATTAACATCTTTCAAAGCAAAACCCTTAATATACATGGCATCCCTAAGATCTTGAAAGAAATTATTTGGCAAGACATCCATGGTAGTTAACATTGCAATTCTCCATTTTTTATGTGGTCTAAATCTCTTATTTAGGATATAGATTGCTTCAATTAACAAATCTATGCATTCATTTAGTAAATCATGTGAACCCTCGGGATATCCTCGACGGCAAGTTCTAATAGAATGAATTTCTCCTCTCCATACATATTGCTCCATAATCCAAATAAGACGTTTATATGCTCCCTCGCTGTCAAATTTAGTTTTTAATCTGATAAGCTTTGATATTTTCTTATCCCTCTCAAAATACACCTTACATTGGAGATACGCTTCCTTTGTTCCTTCATCCCATTCCTTTGTAGTCCCATCTTCGTATATTAGTTGATGAATATTAAATTCATACCTTTTTCCATTCAGGTTGATATGGAATTCGAATGGCAAGAAATATTTTTTAGGGGTGTTTGTTTTGTAAAATAAGGCAATATCAACATCAGAATATTCATCTAAAAAATTTCTCCTTGCCAGTCCCCCCAACAAAACTATTCCCTCAACATAATTCTTTTTCTTTAGTCGGTGTAGGAAAGGTTGAATTTCTCTTTCCACTCTTGGCTTTATGTTTTGAGTGTTAAGTTTAAGCTCTTTTTGTATTTTCATCTTTCTAGAGTTAAATTAGTAATTTTAGGCATTTTATGTAAAAAAGTTTTTCCACTTACATCCAGGCCTGCGGTTGACTTTTTCGTTTTAGAAGTACTGTATATCAACAGCTCTGGATCTACTTTATCTTGGGTAACATTTAATATTTCTTTTGATTGCTCAGAAACATAGATAGCCGGATCCAAAAATAATATTGTTTTCCCTAGTATTTTTCTAATTTGAGACGTAATTAACTGAAAACATGTGCAAGCCAAAATTAAAGTGTCGATTTTTTCATTCCTATACTTTGCCAATTCTTTATATATTAAGGACTTCCCGGCATTTAAATTACAATTCCCAATTGTAACTGAGTGTTCTGATTGTGTAGCTACAATATTAATAATTTTCTTAGGATGGTATTTGTGAATAATTTCAAAATATTTAAGTGAATCAATTGTATATTTGGTTGCCATAATCGCTACATTTTTACCCTCAATAAGTTCTCTATTTTTCTGGATGCAAGTACTTATTCCATCAACCATTGAGATAACAGGAACTTTATGCTTATTTGATAAATCTCTCGATATTTTATAAGAAGCTATTGAAGCAGTATTGCAAGCAATAACAACTAATTTTACATTATTTCTTTTTACTAAATTTTTAAACCAAGATTCAACAATTTCAATAATTTGCTTTTGGTTTTTTAAACCAAAAGGATTCATTTCATAATCTGCTAAATAAATTATTCTAAAATTGCCTGCCCAACTTTGAAAATATTTTAAGACACTCAATCCTCCTGCACAGGAGTCTGTCATTAAAATTGTTGGTTTTTCTTCTTTCATTTAGTTAATTTGATAAATTCAGACATTCCATTATAAGTTCTTTGAATAATAGTCAGTCCTGGACTACTGTTGCCTTCTAAAACAACTGTTCCATTATCAGTCAGTGCAATATCCCACCCCACAAAAGTTAGCATGGGAAACTTATTACCCAATAATTCAGCTGTCTTTACAACTTTTTCTATATTCTTAATTCTATTACCTTTGAAGGTGGTCCTGGTTAAAGGGTGCTCTTTATATTCAAATAAATTCTCGTCATATGCTATTTCATCTAAAAAACCAGTTTTTGTATCAACTCTCACGTAAACACCTCCTGTGTGGGCATTGTCAGTAATGGCCTTGTTATTACCAAACTTCAAAATACAATACAAAACTTTTGCACCTTGGTTAGGAACAAAGTAAGTTAATACTCTAAAAGAATTTGTTGAGTACTTATATATACTACTTATATCTTTACTGTTTTCTATTCCTTCCTGGATAATCCAATCCGATAATTTAATGCCTTGTATGTATTTATAGTCAAAGATTTTGTTTGAACTATCATAAAACTTCCCATTAAAACGCCTCAGCGCAAAAATATCTTTACCCCCACTACCACAGTCTGAAGGCTTGCAAAACAAAACTTTGCTTTTAACTTTTTTAAGTTCTTTTGTAACCTGTTGATTAGATTTAATTACATTTGAATCACTATCAAATATAGTGTGCTTAACAATTTTTAAAACAGTCTTTGGGTAACTAATGTTTTGACCTCTTAACATATCTTCAAAAACACTTTTGTCATCCAATAGGAACATTTGTTTATTAATCTTAGGAAGTATTTCGTAATAAAAAACAGTTTCCGGTAAATAATCTAAAACTTTTGAAAAAGCATACTTCTTGCGGTAAAGTCCATATCTAAAGTAATGATATGGCAGACACTTCCAAATCAAAGTAAGTTTAACCAGCTCGAAGATAATTTTTATAATGTTTTTCTTGTCATTAGAGCGCTTAAAAGCTGGCCAATAAGATTCGAAAAAGCGTTTATTTTGATACGACATCCAAAAATTGTACATATATAATCTAAGACCTAATGTAGAGCCATCGTGATACTTTTGCATTCTAAGGTTAAATTCAGCCATAGGTGATTATAGAATATCTACCATTTCTACACAAATCGTCAAATTTGGATATAAAAAGTAATCACATACGAAAATGTACTCATTCGTAGCCAGGTGGCTATAGCCACAAACTTGGACATTTACTCTCCTAGAGTAACTAACGGTACCGTAACGGTGAACCGTTCCACCGTCAACGGTGGATCTAGCTTCATTTGATGGTAATTACCAAGTATCTGACGGTGAACCGTAAAAGGTGCCTTTTTGTCCAAGTTTTACGGTCTAGTTTCCGCTCTACGGAAACTCTCAGCTTTTAAGCTGTCTTCCAACCCCTCTTCCAACCCCGGGGGTTGACTAGCTAGAAACCTAAGGAAATTTTAATTTTGCTGAATATACCTGAGGCTGGATGGATTCGAACCATCGGCCAATCCCGCACTAAACTTTGTGAGGCGTGGAGGATTCGAACCTCCGACCAATCGCTTAAGAGGCGACTGCTCTACCACTGAGCTAACGCCCCTCGATTTAGTGCGGGACTGCTCTACCACTGAGCTACAGCCCCATGTAATTCTTCTCGAAATTATACCACCCCTCCCGAGATTATTCCAAAGCCGAAATGTGGTAAACTTAGGAGTGAAACTAGCCTCTGTAGCTTAATGGATACCTGTCCGCAATGCTTTCGCAAGGCGAAGCAGGCGGGGAGCGAGTGGCTGAGTTTATCCCGTAAGCCCCTGTAGCTTAACGGATAAAGCGCTGGTCTTCGGAACCAGTAATGGGGGTTCGATTCCCTCCTGGGGCACTCAATTGGGAGGTGTCTATCTATACCACCCCACGGGTGTGTAAGTATGCAAGGAATTCAGTAAACAAATGGTAAAAAGCTGATTTAGGCAAATGAAGAAAGAATGGGTTGAGCAT
>Ga0210049_1001418_pt1 | contig 22412 bp, 30 predicted proteins | sample CryGeyCG2014_300_2_FD_183964 | JGI IMG/M metagenome (GOLD analysis project Ga0210049, IMG submission 183964) | Groundwater microbial communities from aquifer - Crystal Geyser CG06_land_8/20/14_3.00 (SPAdes) (version 2) | ecosystem: Environmental > Aquatic > Deep subsurface > Groundwater | place... | reverse complement strand
ATAATTTTTTAAAAGAAATTAAAAAAAATTTTAGATTTTTTAAAAAATTCAGACCAAAAGCAGTTAGCAAGAGGAGTAAAGAATTTTACATTATAGGCAAATATTTTATTCTGTAAAAAAGATTTATTAGAGATAAAATTGGATTTAAAGACTGTTTTTGTTAAAATAATTAATTGAAATATGCAAGTGTTGAATAAAACAATAAAATTTCAAACAAAGGAAATTTTCGATTTCATCGATATAACTAATGAAGTGAAAAATTTTGTCAAAGAAAGCCAAATCAAAAATGGTATTGTCAATATTCAGATTTTACATACTTCGGCCGCCCTAATTGTTAATGAAAACGAGCCCCTTTTAATTGAGGATTTTAAAAAAAATCTTGAAAATACCGCTCCCCAAGGCTTAAAACACGAACACGATGATTTGGAAAAAAGAACGGTTAATGTTTGCCCAAAAGAATGCATTAATGGTCACGCTCATTGTAAAGCCATACATTTATTGGTAAATATTGCATTGAATTTAGTTAACGGAGAGATGCAATTAGGTCAATGGCAAAGAGTTTTTCTTGTTGAATTAGATCGGACAAGAGAAAGAAAGGTTCAAATTCAGATTCTCGGAATTTAAATTTTCTTTTCATGAATACGACATTTTCTCCCCGCCCCCTCCTCCAGCAGAGGTGGCTTTTTCTTGGATTTGTGAATTAAATTTGGTAAAATAATAGTGTAAAATAATAGTGGAAGATTGATAATGTTTTAATTTAGGAAACTTGACATGCTGTTTTGGTATTTGCTATACTAAAACCGACTAATTTAGTCGGTTTTATTATATGAAATTTTCTACAAAATCTCAATATGGTTTACGGGCAATGGTTTATTTAGCTAAATGCAAAAATAAAATTTGCTCATTAAAGACAATTTCTCAAACAGAAGGAATTTCTTTTGATTATTTAGAAAAAATAATATCAAAACTTGAAAAGGCAGGTTTAATTAAAGCTAAAAAAGGCGTTCAAGGCGGATATTTTTTAGCTAAATCTCCAACAAAAATAAAAACAGGTGAAATAATAAGGATTTTAGAAGGAGAATTAACTTTGGTTAAATGCTTGCCCCGTTCAATCCCGAAGGTAGTTGGGCGGGGCATTACCAGAAAATATATTTGCCCGAGAGAGAAAAAATGTTTAACCAAGAAATTTTGGAAAAAAATTCAGAATTCTTTAGATTCTGTCTTAGATTCGTTAACTTTAGCAGATTTAATAAAGTAATATGCCAAAAAAAATAAGAAAAATTTACTTAGATTATGCTGCCACCACTCCAGTTGATCCCCGAGTTGTTAAAGCGATGTTTCCTTACTTTTCAGAAAAATTCGGAAATACAATGTCTTTGCATTTTTTTGGCCAAGAGGCAAAGCAGGTATTAGAAGAAAGCCGAGAAGTGGTAGCAAATTTGATAGGAGCAAAATCAAATGAAATAATTTTTACCAGCTCAGCAACTGAGAGTAATAACTTAGCTTTGAAAGGAATTACTCTTGCCCGCCGAAGCCTTGGCAAGGGCGGGTTTGCTGGACATATTATAATTTCTTCGATTGAACACCCTTGTATTATGGAGAGCGCAAAATGGTTAGAAAAAGAAGGTTTTGAAATAACGAGATTAAGGGTTGATGAATATGGTCAAGTTGACCCGGATGATGTTAAAAAAGCAATTAGAAAAGATACGATTTTAGTTTCGGTAATGCATGCCAATAATGAGATAGGAACAATTGAACCAATTGAGGAAATCGGCAAGATTTGCCGAGAAAAAGAAGTTTATTTTCACACGGATGCCGCTCAAAGTTTTGGCAAAATTCCTATTGATGTTAATAAAATGAATATTGATTTACTCACCGCCAGTTCTCATAAAATGTATGGGCCAAAAGGAGTAGCTTGTGTATTTATCAGAAAAGGAACTAAAATTACGCCAATTATTCACGGTGGCGGCCACGAATTTGGGTTTAGGTCTTCTACGGTCAACGTTGCGGCAATAGTTGGTTTTGCCAAAGCGTGCGACATTTGCAGAAAGGAAATGAAAAAAGAAAATGAAAGGTTGATAAAACTAAGAGATAAATTAATTAACGGGGTGCTCGAGAAAATTAAGTTTTCGCACTTGAATGGTCATCCTCAGAAACGTCTGCCAAATAATGCCAATTTTTCTTTTGATTTTGTTGAAGGAGAATCAATGGTTGTCCAATTGGATCTGCTGGGGATTGCCGCTTCCACCGGTTCCGCCTGTTCTTCGGCAAAATTGGAACCAAGCCATGTGTTATTAGCAATTGGATTGAAACCAGAACAGATCCACGGCTCTTTGCGATTGAGTTTGGGTAGGTGGACAAGAGAAAGCGACATAAATTATGTTTTGAAGGTTTTACCAAAAATTGTTAAAAGGTTGAGAGAAATTTCACCATTTAAGAAATGAAAATTTATTCAAAAGAAATAGTTAAACATTTCAAAAATCCAAAAAATGTAGGGAAAATTAAAAATGCCAGCGGAATCGGAGAGGCCGGCAATATTTTGTGTGGCGACGTAATGAAGTTATATTTGAAAATTGGAGAAAATAAAAAGGGAGAAAAAATTATTAAAGATGTGAAATTTCAGACACTAGGCTGCATCGTCGCCATCGCCAACACAAGTTTACTTACAACAATGGTAAAGGGAAAGAAATTGGAAGATATTTTGGAGATTAAAAAAGAGGATTTGATAAAAAAATTGGGTCAACCCTTGCCCCCATTTAAAATTCATTGTTCAGTTTTAGCCGTTGACGCACTTAAAGCGGCAATTTATGATTATTATTTAAAAAATAAATTAGAAATTCCAGAGGATTTAGAGAAAGAACATCAAAAAATTACAGAAACAAAGGAGGAGTTGGAAAAAAGATATAAAGGGTTTCAATCCTTTGAAAAAGAGATTTTAAAATAAAATGGCAAAAGTTATTGTGGCAATGTCAGGAGGTTTGGATTCTTCGGTTGCCGCCGCTCTTTTGAAAAGAGCTGGTTTTGGTGTAACCGGAGTTTTTATGAAGTTTTGGTCTGAGCCTGATAAAAATGGATTAGTAGGGGTTGGGAACAGATGCTGTTCGCCCGAAGCCGAAGTTCGGGCAAGGAAAGTGGCAAAAATTCTGAAAATCCCATTTTATGTTTTTAATTTCGAGAAAGAATTTAAAAAGAGAATTGTCGATTATTTTTTGACAGCTTATAAAAAAGGGATAACTCCGAACCCCTGTGTTGTTTGTAATAAAGAAATAAAATTCGGACTATTGTTAGAAAAAGTATTGACTTTAGGTGCTGATTTTGTGGCAACCGGCCATTATGCGATAAAAGAGAAAATAGAAAATAGAAAACAGAAAGTAGAATATGATATATCGAGAGAAGCTCGTTATAAATTATTAAAAGGAAGGGATAAAGAAAAGGATCAATCTTATTTTTTATGGATGTTAAACCAAAATCAGTTAAAAAATATTTTATTTCCAGTTGGAGATTTAACAAAAAATCAAGTGCGGAAATTAGCAAAAAAATTTAGATTGCCGGTAGTTAAAACTCCAGAATCAATGGAAATTTGCTTTGTGCCTGCGGATATAAATGATTTTTTGAAAAAGTATTTAAAAACCAAACCCGGTCCCATAGTAGAACAAGTTCACTACGGGGCAAGGAAAATCCTTATAAGGTCGAACCTTAGAGGAAGGGAAATGGGGGAACACGATGGTTTGTGGTTTTATACCATTGGTCAGAGAAAAGGAATAAAACTTCCTGGCGGTCCCTATTATGTTTTAGATAAGGATTTAAAGAAAAATCTTTTAATTGTTACTAAAAACGAAAAGGATTTGTACAAAAAAGAATTAGTTGCTAAAAATGTTAACTGGATTTCTGGGAAAATGCCGAAACTCCCACTGATGGTTAAGGCGAAGATAAGATACAGCCACAGGTCTGCTTCGACAAAGCTTACACAGATTTACACAGATAAGAGCACAGATTTAGACAGATTTATAAAAGTAGTGTTTGAAAAACCTCAACGAGCCATCACTTTCGGACAATCAGTGGTTTTTTACAAAGGTCAAGAGCTTTTGGGCGGTGGAATAATTTGCTAAAATATAAAATATGCTAAAAAAGTGGATTTCTGCAATCTTAATTTTATTTTTTACTTTGGGGATTTTTAACTCTGTTTTTGCTCAGACTGAAAAAATAGAAATTCACCCCCACACCAAAGAGATTTTAGCACAGGCAGTTGTTCTTTCTGACAAAAATTTTGGTGTGGGGGTTCATTTTTTTTATAGTGCAATCTGTCCACATTGCGCTGAAGAAAAAGAATTTTTTAAAGAATTAAAAGATAAATATCCCGAGATTGAAGTAAAAGAATATGAAGTAATTTCTAGTTTAGAAAATCAAAAAATCTTACAAGAATTTTATGAGAAATACAAAGTTCCCGAGAGAGAAAGAGGATGGGTACCGGTAACCTTTACTCCCACCGAATATTTTATTGGCTTTAATGAACAAATTGCCCGAGATCTCGAAAGCTGCATAAGAGAATGTTTAATAGGAGAAAGACCAACGCCTCAAAAAATCAAGATTCCGATTTTTGGCGAGGTAGATATTTCAAAAATGTCTTTGCCAGCTTTAACTATTACTTTAGGAGCTTTGGATGGTCTAAATCCTTGTGCAATGTGGGTCTTATTATTTTTAATTGCCCTTTTAATCAATACTCGTTCAAGAAAAAGAATGTGGTTAATTGGCGGGACTTTTATTTTAGCTTCGGGCATTGTCTATTACTTAATTTTAAGTGCCTGGTTGAATTTGTTTTTAGCTATATCTTATGTAAATTTAACAAGAATTTTAATTGGTATTTTTGCTTTAGGAGTTGGAGTCTGGCAGATAAGAAATTTTATAAAATATCGACCGGGTGTTTGCAAAGTCTCTGATGGAAAGCTAGGGTTTCAAGATAGAATTAAAAATGGACTGAAAAATCATGCCGAAAAATTAGCTCTATCCCCCCTTACTTTAGCGATTTTTGGCGGAATAATTATTTTGGCCCTTGGGGTAAATTTGATTGAATTTTTCTGTTCAGCCGGTTTGCCGGCTACTTTCACGAGAGTTTTAACTTTAAATTCCTTAAACCCGTTGAGTTATTATCTTTATCTTTTGCTTTACACTTTTATCTTTATGTTGGATGATTTAATTATTTTTTCTTTGGCAATAATTACTCTGAACAGAGTTGGTTTCACTGAAAAATATAATTACTGGGCAACTTTAATTGGCGGATTATTAATTTTAATTTTAGGAATTTTATTAATTTTTAAACCAGAACTTTTAATGTTTGGTTAAATTAGGTTTTTCATATGATAATTAGCTTAACTGACCAAAATTTTACCCAAGAAATTAAAAATGCCAAAATTCCATTTTTGGTTGATTTTTGGGCCAATTGGTGTTTGCCTTGCCGTTTTATCTCTCCACTTTTAGAAAATATAGCTGAGAAATTTAAAGAAAAAATTATTTTTGCCAAAGTAAATATTGATGAAGCTCCAATAATTTCCCAAAAATATAACATTGACAGAATACCCTATGTTTTACTTTTTAAAAATGGAGAGCCAAAAAGCTTTTTCATTGGATTACAATCTGAAGAAAATATTGAGAAATGGTTAGAAGAGAACCTTTAACATGGAAAATATAAAAAAAATAATCAAAAGTTATGAAAAATGGGCAAAAGAAAGTGGATTCTCTTTGAATCAAAACAGAAAAGTGGTTGAGTTTTTGGTTAAAAGTTTGTTAGAAAGAGAAAAAAAGCTTGGAGAAAGATATTGTCCCTGCCGGAGAGTTATTGGAGATAAAAAAGAAGATAAAAAAATAATTTGCCCCTGCGTTTATATGAAAAAAGAAATTGAAAAAAATGGCCATTGTTTTTGCGGTCTTTTTTATAAAAAATAATTTTTAACCTCTTTTTTTATGAGTGTTTTATTTTCTATTTTAATCAGTACCTTTTTTATTAGTTTAATTGCCTTTATTGGAATTTTAGTTTTATTTTTAAAGGAAAAAATTTTAGATAAAGTTCTTTTAATTTTAGTAGCTTTTTCTGCTGGAGCCCTAATTGGTGGTGCCTTTTTACATTTAATTCCAGAAGCAATTGATAAAGTTGGTATTGAAGAAATGGCTATATTAGAGATATTTTTATATTTACTTTTCGGCTTTTGCCTATTTTTTATTTTAGAACAATTTATTAAGTGGCATCATCATCACGCTAAAAATCACCCAGAAATAATGCCTTTTTCCTATTTAATTTTGATTTCAGATGGAATTCACAATTTTATTGATGGGGTAATTATTGCAGGATCCTTTGCCGTTGGCTTTCCGGTAGGGGTAGTTACTACTTTAGCAGTGGCTCTACATGAAATTCCTCAGGAGATAGGGGATTATGGAATTTTAATTTATGGTGGCTTCAAAAAGATTAAAGCTTTAATCTTAAACTTTTTATCAGCTGTAACTGTAATTTTTGGGGGAATTGTTGGTTTTTTTCTTTCGGAAAGAATAGGTGAATCTGTCGTTTTTCTTTTACCATTCGCTGCCGGGAATTTTATTTATATTGCTTGTTCAGATTTAATCCCTGAAATTAAGCAAAAAATAGGTTTTCGTGAGTCAATAACCCATTTTTCTGTGTTTTTATTAGGATTAGGATTAATGCTTTTAATAAGGTTATGGTAAGGCCTAAAATTTGTTCAGGGCTTGACTATCTCTTTAGCTTAAATTAAGGTAAAATAAGTTGTGGATAAATAAACCCCGCACCTTTTAAGTACCAGGTTGGTAGAGAATAAGAAATCCATATCTAAAAGGGCGGGTAAAGGTCGGTTTGAAAAATTGATAAAATAAATATATCTTTATTATGGCTGAAAAAACTACAGCTTATTGCGTCAAATGTAAAAAAAAGAATGTGGAAATGCAAAATCCTAAAGAAGTGCCGATGAAGGGAAAAGGAGGAACCAAGCGAAGAGCAATGACTGGGACTTGTCCGACTTGCGGGACAAAGATGTTCAGAATTTTAGGTAAGTAAATTAGAAATTTATTTAAAAAATCTTTTGTAACTTTGCCCAAAACCGCCTTCGGCGGTTTTGGGTTGTTTTGCTAAAAGTTAGCTAAATGAATAAAATTAGAGAAAAATGAGAAAAAATATTAAAAATTTTATCTATTTTATTTTAGCTCTTTTAATTTGTTTCAATATTTTAGCTTGGCAAGCCGTTTCCGATTTAAATAAGCCCCAACTCCTTGAAGTTATTTTTTTGGATATTGGCCAAGGAGACGCCATTTTTATTGAAACACCTCAACAGCACCAGATTTTAATTGATGGTGGACCCTCTTCGAAAATTTTAGAAAAATTAGGCAAGAATCTACCTTTCTGGGATAGAACAATTGATTTAGTAATTTTGACTCATCCTGAAAAAGACCATCTATCCGGATTAATTGAAGTTTTAAAAAGATATAAGATAGAAAACATTTTATGGACAGGGATAAAAAGAGATACTCCAGAATATAATGAATGGTTAAAGTTAATTAAAAAAGAAGGAGCTAAAATTTTTATTGCCAAAGCTGGCCAAAAAATAGTTGCTCAAAAAAGCATTTTCCAGATATTAAATCCTTCTGAAAATTTAGAAGGAGAAACTATTAAAAATAGCAATGATACTTCAATTGTTATTAAATTAGTTTTTGGAGAAAATTCTTTCCTTTTTACCGGCGATATCAGTAAATCAGTAGAAAAAAAATTTTTAAATGAAAAGGTTGATATTGATTCTGACGTTCTAAAGGTTGGACATCACGGAAGTAAAACATCAAGTTCTGAAGATTTTTTAGCCGTAGTTTCACCCATAATTTCTGTGATTTCATCTGGTAAAAATAATTCCTACGGCCATCCTCATCAAGAGGTCTTGGACACTTTGGGTAGATATGGTAGAATTTTAAGAACTGATTTAGATGGTGACATAAAAATAATTTCTAATGGAGAAAATTATGCGATTTCCAATCTTTAAGACTAAAATTAAAGGATTAAATCAAAAACCCAGCATCAAAGCCAAACCTGGCGCGAGGTTTAATTTAACTAACCCGAAAGACCGAAAAAAATATTTTGAATTAAAAGCAGGGCCGGAAATTAAAAAATTAAAAGAATACTTAAAGAAAAATACTTTCGTTGCTTATCTTTTAGGGAAAAAGAATTCTGGCAAAGGAACTTATGCTAAAATGTTTGCTGAAGCCGTTAGTCTTAAAAAGATAGATCACTTTTCTATCGGAGATATGATTCGAGATATAGATGAAGACCTTCGAGACAGAGAAAGAAAAAAAGAATTAATAACTTTTCTTGAAAAAAATTATCGGGGATTTTCCCCTTTAAAAGATATAATTTCTGCATTAGAGAAGCGGAGCACTAAGGTTCTCTTGCCAAGCGAATTAATATTGGCCCTGGTAAAAAGAGAGATATTAAAGAGAAAAAAGAAGACCCTTTTTATTGACGGTTTCCCTCGAGATTTAGATCAAGTGTCGTATTCGCTGTTTTTCCGAGATTTAATTGGCTATCGAGATGACCCGGATATATTTGTTTTGATTGATGTACCAGAAAGCGTGATTGATGAGAGAATTAAATGGAGGAGAATTTGTCCAATCTGTAAAACTTCAAGAAATCTAAAATTGCTTCCAACTTCAAAAGTAGCTTACGATGAAAATAAAAAAGAATTTTATTTAATTTGCGACAACCCAAATTGTAAAGGCGCAAAAATGCTTCCGAAAGAAGGAGACGAATTGGGAATAAAACCAATAAGAGAGAGATTAAAAAAGGACGAGAAGTTAATAGAGCAGGCCTTCTCACTTTACGGAATTCCGAAAATTCTTTTGAGAAATTCTATCCCAATAAAAGAAGCAAAAAAATATATTGATGATTATGAAATTACTCCAGAATATGATTTTCAATGGTCAGAGATTGAAAAAAGAGCAATAGTGAAAGAGAAACCTTGGCAAATTTTAGATAATGAGGGAGTCCCTTCATATAGTTTATTAGCTCCGCCAGTAGTAGTGGTGCTCATTAAACAAATAGTTGATGTTTTAGAGATTTAACCGCTAAACAGAAATTACTTCAATTACCCGAGCGAAGCGAAGGGTAGAGATGAAGCGATAGCTTCATTGACTTCATTGTAAGTTCTTTTGACTTTATTTTTAATATTTGCTAAATTAAAATATAAATATAAGCGCAAAGCGCTTAATTATTTTGACTATCTAAGATAAGACATCCTAATAAAACATCCCATAATGGAGAGGGGTCGGGAGAACCCTTCGGTTCTCCCGTCTAGGAAAATATTAAAAACCGAGGGTTTTTAAGGAGCGGTGTTAGCGCGATTGCCGAAGGCAATCGTCGCGTGCCGCGACCTAACTTGGTAATACCACTATGCCAACCATTCATCAACTCATCAAAAAAGGCAGAAAGAAAATTATCAAGCGCCATAAGACACCGGCTTTGATTTTTGGTTTTAATTATTTAAAAAATCGGCCAATCGAATACCCATCATCATTTAAAAGAGGAGTTTGCTTGAAAGTTTTTACTGTCACTCCAAAAAAACCAAATTCAGCCTTAAGAAAAGTGGCTCGGATTCGATTAACTAGTGGAATGGAAGTCACTGCCTATATTCCTGGTGAAGGTCATAATTTACAGGAGCACTCGGTAGTTTTAATTCGGGGAGGAAGAGTAAAAGATTTGCCAGGAGTGAGATATCATGTAGTTAGAGGTGTATTGGACACTGGCGGAGTGGAAGGAAGAAAACAGGAAAGGTCAAAGTATGGTACAAAACGAGAGAAATAATCCCCAATTTCTAATTTCTAATAGTCAAAGAGAGCTCCGCTCTCTTTTCCACCTTCACTTCCATAAATGGAAGTTCGGTTTCTAAATAATTTTTAATGATTAAATAGTCAAAGAGATAAATCTCTTCTTCGCCTTCGTTTTCACTTCGTGAAAACTCGGTGTTTAAAAATTAAGAAATTAGAATATTATTTTAGAATTAAAAATTAATAACTTATGAGTAGAAAAAAGAAGATAAAACATATTAATTCGCCTGATCCGGTTTATAACGATGTGACGGTGTCTAAATTTATTAACCAGGTGATGAAGCGAGGGGAAAAAGAAAAAGCCAAAAAAATTGTCTACGGTGCTTTTGATATTATTAAAGAAAGAATTCAAAAAGAGCCTTTAGAGACTTTTGAGCAAGCTATAAAAAACGTAAAACCCGCTTTAGAAGTTAGACCAAAGAGAATTGGTGGGGCTACTTATCAAGTTCCAAGACTGGTTCTTCAAGAAAGAGGGTTGGCTTTAGCAATACGTTGGATTTTAGGTGTAACTAAATCAAAAAGAGGGAAATCAATGAAAGAAAAATTAGCCGAAGAATTGATTAATGCAGCAAATAATACCGGAGCAGCCGTCAAGAAAAAAGAAGATACTCATAGGATGGCAGAGGCGAATAGGGCTTTTGCCCATTTTGCCTGGTAAGATGCTTCGGAAATATAATTTTTATGACACACTTCGCTCGCCCAGCGCGCTCGCTCGTTCCTTTCCTCGCCTCGCTCTCTCGCTTCGCTCGAACCTTGCCCGCTCGGCTCCGGATGGTCCCTAAAATTACTTCCCTCGCTTAAATGGTTTTAAAATTAAAAATTTGAAATTAAAAATTATATTTTATGCCAAGACTTTATCCAATTGAAAAAGTCAGAGATATAGGAATAATTGCTCATATTGATGCCGGTAAAACAACTGTAACCGAGCGGATTTTGTTTTATACTGGTATTTCTCACAAAATTGGTGAGGTTCACGATGGTAAAGCGATTATGGATTGGATGGAGCAGGAAAGAGAAAGAGGAATTACTATTACTGCTGCTACTACCACTTGTTTCTGGACGCCTCGAAGTCAGGAAAGAAAACCCAGTACCGGAGCGGAGCTTGGTGCTGGACCAGTCCCGCACCGAAACGAAGTTTCTGGTGCGGGGAAAGAAAACGAATATAGAATAAACATTATTGATACCCCTGGTCATATCGATTTTACCGCCGAAGTGCAGAGATCCCTAAGAGTTTTGGATGGAGCAGTGGTGGTTTTCGATGGAGTAGCCGGAGTAGAACCCCAATCAGAAACTGTTTGGCGTCAAGCTGATAAATTTAACGTTCCCAGAGTTTGTTTTATAAACAAAATGGACAGAATTGGGGCTTCTTTTGAAAAAAGTTTAGAGGCAATTTGGCAAAAATTATCTCCAAATGCCGTAGCTCTTTCTTTGCCCATAGGCGCAGAAGACAAACTTGAAGGAATTATTGATTTATTAGAAATGAAAGCTCTAAAATTTGAAGGTGATTTTGGTCAAATAGTCAAAGAAGAAGAGATTCCTCAGAATCTTTTGGATAAAGCTAAAGAGTGGCGAGAAAAATTAATTGAAAAAATTGCTGCTGAAGATGAGAATCTTTTAGAGAAATATTTAGCCAAACAAGAAATTTTAATTGAGGAATTGAGAAAAGTTTTAAGAAAAGCAGTCTTAAATTACACTCTCATTCCCGTATTTTGCGGATCTGCTCTTCAAAATATCGGAGTCCAGACCTTGCTCGATGGAATTATTTATTATTTACCTTGTCCAATAGACCTTCCACCAGTAAAAGGAATTAATCCAAAAACTGGCGAGACAATTGAGAGAAAACCTTTAGACGTTGAATTATTTGCTGCCCTGGCTTTTAAAATTGCTACAGATCCTTATGTTGGTACTTTAACTTATTTCCGAGTTTATTCTGGCTCCTTGACAAAAGGTTCTTATTTGTTAAATTCAACAACTGGAGAAAAAGAAAGGATTGGCCGAATTTTAAGAATGCATGCTGCAGAAAGGGAAGAAGTTTCTGAAATTTTTGCCGGAGACATTGCTGCCACTGTCGGACTAAAAAATACTTCCACTGGCCATACTTTATGCGATGAAAATAACCCTATTATTTTAGAAAAAATTACTTTTCCTGAACCAGTTATTTCTATTAGAATTGAGCCAAAAACGAAAGCCGATCAAGAAAAAATGGGTATGGCTTTGAAAAGATTAGCTGCGGAAGATCCGACCTTTAGAATAAAAGGAGACTTAGAAACTGGAGAAACTATCATTTCTGGAATGGGAGAACTTCATCTCGAGATTATTATCGATAGAATGAAAAGAGAGTTTAAAGTTGATGCCTCGGTTGGAAGGCCCCAAGTAGCTTATAAAGAGACAATCAGAAGTGAAGCTGAAGCCGAAGGGAAGTACATTAGACAATCAGGTGGTCGAGGTCAATATGGTCACGTTTGGCTAAAAGTTCTACCAAGAGAGAGGGGTCAAGGATTTGAATTTATTGATGAAATTAAAGGAGGAATTATTCCAAAAGAATTTATTCCAGCAGTTGAAAAAGGCGTAAAAGAAGCAATGGAAAAAGGGGTTATAGCTGGTTATCCAATAGTTGATATGGAAGTTTCCCTTTATGATGGCTCCTTTCACGAAGTAGATTCTTCAGAAATGGCTTTCAAAATTGCCGGCTCAATAGCTCTTCAATCCGCGATAAAAAAAGCAAATCCGGTAATCTTAGAACCAATTATGAGATTAGAGGTGGTTACACCTCAAGAATTTTTTGGTGATACTATTGGAGATCTATCAGCTCGGAGAGGAAAAATTGAAGAAACAAAAGATAGAATTAATATGAAGGTGATTGAAGTGAAAGTTCCTTTAGCTGAAATGTTTGGCTATGCCACTGCTCTTCGCAGCTTGACTGAAGGAAGAGGAACCTTTACAATGGAATTTGATCATTATGAAGGAGTGCCCCAGAATATTACTCAAGAAATTATTGAGGGAAAGAGAAGATAATTAACAATTTAACCATTGGCCCCGTTAGAAATTTCTGATTAAATAGGAAAATAAGACAATGCGGGGTAAAATTTCTAAACGGGGTTGACTTAATTTCTAAAAGTTAATAAAATAAATAATATAATAAAGCAATCCTAATCTACGAATAGCATCCGAATCTACGAATGCTAAATCAAAAATATATTCGGAGCATTCGGATATAATTTGTAGATTTGGATTATATTTTATGGCGGAAAAAGAAAAATTTGTCAGGGCGAAGTCCCACGTTAATATCGGCACCATCGGTCATGTTGACCATGGGAAAACCACTTTAACATCAGCCATTTTGCATGTCCTCAAATTAAAGGGTTTTAAAGCAACCGAGAAATCGGTAGATCAGATCGACTCGGCTCCAGAAGAAAAAGCTCGAGGTTTAACAATTTCCATTTCTCATCTTGAATACGAAACGGAAAAAAGACACTACGCCCATATTGATTGTCCCGGTCATGCTGATTATATTAAAAACATGATTACTGGGGCGGCCCAAATGGATGGAGCGATTTTAGTTGTTTCCGCTCCGGATGGACCGATGCCTCAAACAAGAGAACACATTCTTTTGGCTCGACAAGTAGGATTACCGGCATTGGTCGTCTTTTTAAATAAATGTGATGTCGTTGATGACCCAGAAATTATTAGTTTAGTTGAAAGTGAAGTCAAAGAGTTATTAAAGAAATATGAATTTCCAGGTGATGAAATTCCGATAATTAGAGGTTCGGCTTTGAAGGCTTTAGAGGCAAAATCAGCTGATGATGAGGTGGCAAAACCAATTTTAGATTTAATGAAAGTAGTTGATGATTATATTCCAGAACCGGTTAGAGAAATAGATAAACCTTTTTTGATGGCTATTGAAGATGTGTTTTCAATCGCTGGTCGAGGGACAGTGGCTACGGGTAGAATTGAGAGGGGTAAAATTTTGCCAAACGGAGAAGTGGAACTGGTTGGTATTAAACCAACAACAAAAACTACCGCTGTTTCAGTTGAAATGTTCCAGAAAACTCTTGATGAAGGAATGGCCGGAGATAATGTTGGAATACTTTTGCGGGGATTAAAAAAAGAAGATATCGAAAGAGGTCAAGTATTAGCTAAACCCGGAACAATTACCCCTCACACTGAATTTGAAGGCGAGGTTTATATCTTAACCAAAGAGGAAGGCGGTAGACATACACCTTTCTTCGCTGGTTATAAACCCCAATTTTATTTCCGCACCACCGACGTTACCGGTGATGTAACTTTGCCCGAAGGAACAGAAATGGTTATGCCTGGAGATACTGTTAATTTGAAAATTAAATTGATTGTTCCGATTGCTCTGGAAGAAAAACAAAGATTTGCAATTAGAGAAGGTGGAAAAACAGTAGGAGCAGGAGTAGTTGCAAAGATAGTGAAGTAAATTTAAAATTTTAAATTTCAAATTTTTAATTGGAAGGTTCTTTTAAGATGCCAAAGAAAAAAGTAGAAACAGTAGTCGAAGGTGAAGTAAAGCCAAAGCTTCGTATAAAGTTGCGGGCTTATGATTCTAAAGTTATTGACAATAGCTCTCGACAAATCATTGAGACAGCTTTGCGTCATGGAGCCGAAGTTTTAGGGCCCGTACCTTTACCAACCGAAATTCACAAATATACAGTCAACAGATCAAGCTTTGTACACAAAGACTCAAGAGAGCAGTTTGAGATAAGGGTCCACAAAAGATTAATTGATATCTTAAGTCCTAATCCGAAAATTATTGATGCCTTAACAAGTTTAACCTTACCTGCTGGAGTTGACATCGAAATAAAAATATAAAAAGCAATCCCAATCTACGAATTCCATCCGAATCTACGAATAAAATTAATTATGCTTATTCTTAAAATTTAAAAAATTATAATCAATTAAATTGCTCGAAAAACTGGGCAATTGCCCAGTTTTTCATTCGTAGCATTTGGATAAATTCGTAAATTAGGATTATATTTTTATGAAGTTTATCTTAGGTTTAAAACTTGGGATGTCACAAATTTTTGATGAAAAAGGAAATCAAATCCCAGTAACTATAATTGAAGCTGGCCCCTGTTTTGTTATTCAAGTTAAAACTGAAGATAAAGATAAATGCACAGCTATCCAGCTCGGTTTTAAAAAAATTGAAAAGTCAAAAAAAATAAAAAAAACAATGAGGGGGAAAGAATTTAAATACCTTAAAGAACAGAGAATAGAAAACAGTGAACAATATAAAATCGGAGATAAGATAGATGGTAGTATTTTTCAGGAAGGAGAGATTGTTAAAGTTTCAGGAATTTCTAAAGGAAAAGGTTTTGCCGGCGCAGTGAAAAGATGGGAATTTCATGGCAGGCCGGCTACTCACGGAACAAAACATGAAGAGAGAACCCTCGGCTCAGTAGGTTGCTCTTTTCCAGAAAGAGTAATAAAAGGAAGAAAGATGCCAGGCCGAATGGGATTTGAAAGAGTAACAGTTAAAAATTTAAAAATCGTAAAAATTGACAAAGAAAATAATTTATTGGCAGTGAAAGGTGCGGTACCAGGAAGAAGGGGAACATTGCTGGAAATTAGAGGATAATCGCTCGCCGTTTGTCACGAAGAGACAACAATCAATTTTCCCAGCGAGAAAATTTTTGTTCGTTTCTCGGCCTCGCTCTTCGAGCTAAAGCTCGGAACCATGCCCGCTCGGCCTCCGAAGCGCTCTTCTTAGCCAAACGGCTCACTTAAGAGAAGAGAGAAGCCCGGGTGCCAAAGGCAGTTTCCCGGGCTTAGTCGTAGAGTAACTTGATCAGTATTAACCCATTGTGGCTGACAACAGCATAACAGCAATGAAGAGTAATAATGTTCCCCACTTGAGGAATAGACCCCGAGTTTTAGAACCTTTCGTCAGCTCAGCTAAAGCCTCCACTAATGAGGTAAATACTGATAGACCCCCTATGAATGCTAATATTTTTGCAGCAATTAGCATCCTTCTTTCCTCCTTTCTACTCTTATTGTAGCAACCTTAAATAAATTTGTCAAGTATGAAAACAATAGTATACAATCAAAAAGGAAAAGAAATTGGCCAAACTTTATTACCAAAGGAAATTTTTGATGTAAAAATGAATCCTGATTTGGTTCATCAGGTTGTGGTTTCTCAGATGGCAAATCGAAGGCAGGTAATTGCTCATACCAAAGATAGGGGGGAAGTTCGGGGCGGGGGAAGAAAACCCTGGCGTCAAAAGGGAACGGGCAGAGCCAGACACGGTTCAATCCGTTCTCCTCTATGGAAAGGCGGAGGAGTGACTTTTGGCCCAACAAAAGCACGAGTTTTCAAAAAAGAAATTCCAAAGAAAATGAAAAGATTAGCTCTTTTTATGGCATTATCTGGAAAAGCCAAAAATAATCTAATAATATTATTGGATGAATTAAAAATAGAACAGGCAAAAACGAAATTAATGGCAGAAATTTTAGAAAAACTTCCTTGTGAAGGAAAAAATAATTTAATCGCTTTACCAAAAATAGATAAAAACTTAATTTTAGCAATTAGAAATCTTTCTGATGTTGAAGTTATCCAAGCCAAAGATTTAAATGCTTTGGATTTACTTTCCTTCAAGTATTTAATTATGCCAAAGGAAAGTATAAAAGTAATAAAAGAAACCTTCCTTAAAGAACAGTAGCAGAAAACAATTAACAAAAATTATGGCCATACTTAATATCTTTAAAAAAAGAAAAAAAATCGAAGAGAACGTTAAAAAAGAGGAAAAAGTCGAGAAAAAAATCAAACCAAAAGCAAGGCCGAAGGAAGTTAAAGTAGAAAAACCCTCTGAGGCAGTAACGCCAAAAGTTAAAAAAGAAGTAAAAGTAGGCGAGGCTTGGAAGCTTTTAAAATCCCCTCATGTTACCGAGAAAGCTGCTGATTTAACGAAGAAAAATCAATATATTTTTAAGGTTTTTCCCAAAGCTAATAAAGTTCAAATAAAAAAGGCAATTGAAGCTCTTTACGGAATTAATGTAATATCTGTGAAAATTATAAATGTTTCGCCAAAGAAAAGAAAGTTGGGTAAAATTTCAGGTTGGAGAAAGAGATATAAAAAAGCCATTATTAAAATAAAAGAAGGGCAAAAGATCGAGGTGCTACCTCGCTAAATTTCTAATTTCTAATAGTCAAAGAGAACTCCGCTCTCTTTTCCACCTTCACTTCCATAAATGGAAGTTCGGTTTCTAAACAATATCAATGAATTTTCAATTCATTTCAACCTTCAATTAATTTTTTAATTAATTTCGGTTTTAAATGACCGAATGTTTAAAAATTAAGAAATTAGAACATTATTTAAAAATTAAAAAAGAAGGGGCCCGCCGAAGGCGGGAGGGTGGAGGGAGTGGTGTAGTGAAATTAAAAATTATGAAAGCACATAAATTATTAACTAAAAAAGAACCAGAAAAGAAGCTGCTTTTATCTTTCAAAAAAAGGGCCGGCAGGGCAAAGAGCGGTAGAATTACTGTCCGCCACCGAGGTGGGGGAGTAAAGCGACTCTACCGAGTTGTTGATTTTGCTCAAGAAAAAATAGGGGTACCGGGAAAGGTTGTCGCTATAGAATACGATCCTAATCGAACAGCTTTTCTGGCCTTGGTGGAATATCAAGATAGGGAAAGAAGATATATTTTAGCTTCGAAAGATTTAAAAATCGGTGACGAAATAATTTGTACTGAGAAAGCAGAGCTTCAACCCGGAAATAGAATGAAACTAAAAAACATTCCAGTGGGAACTCAAGTTTATAATGTAGAATTGGAATTCGGTCAAGGCGGAAAGTTAGCCAGGGGAGCTGGAACATCAGTCAAAGTGATAGCTCAAGAAGGAGAATTTACTCATTTGGAAATGCCTTCCAAAGAAATTAGAAAAGTTTTAGGAGATTGTTTTGCTTCTATTGGTCAAGTTTCTTATCCCGAACATCGTTTTGAAGTCGTTGGTAAGGCGGGAAGAGTTAGATTAAAAGGTCGACGGCCAACTGTCCGAGGAACAGCAATGAATCCACCTGACCATCCTCATGGAGGAGGAGAAGGCCGAACTTCAATCGGATTAAAACATCCAAAAACTCCTTGGGGAAAACCGGCTTTAGGAGTAAAAACTAGAAAGAAAAAATGGACAGATAAATTCATAATTAAAAGGAGATCAAAGAGATAAATCTCTTTTCTCCGAGATCAAAGAGATAAATCTCTTTTCTCCGAGATCAAAGAGATAAATCTCTTTTCCACCTTCGTTCCGCTGTGGCGGAACTCGGTGAAAAAAGAAAAAGTAATATGGCAAGATCGCTAAAAAAGGGTCCATTTATTGACCAAAAACTTCTTGAAAAAATAAAAAAATTGAAACCCGGGACAAAAGAAATCATCAAAGTTTGGAGTCGAGCTTGCACTATTGCTCCAGAGATGATTGGTTTTACTTTCGGAGTTTATAACGGTAAAGAATTTATCATTGTTAAAGTAACTGAGGAAATGGTTGGTCATAAATTAGGAGAGTTCGCTCCAACCACAAAATTTTTGCGACACGGTGGAAGAATGCAACGCGAGCAGGAGGCGAAGGTGACAGAGAAGGAAACCGAAAAATTAAAACAATAAGTTTCTATTAGTTTCGTAGTCGATGAACTTCGTTCATCTCCACGCTTCGCTGTCGCTCGGGTAGCCGAAGGCTACATATTTTTATGAATTTCAGAAATTTATAGAAACTTTTAGAAATTTATTGAAATTTATTGTTATGGCTGTGATTGCTAAATTAAATTATTTACGCATTACTCCTCGTAAAGTAAGATTAGTTGCTGACTTGATTCGCGGTAAATCAACTGAGGAAGCTCAGACAATTTTAAGTTTTACAGTAAAAAAAGCAGCCGCCCCTTTACTTAAACTTTTAAAATCAGCTATTGCTAATGCGAAAAATCAATTTCAATTAGATGAATCAAATTTATATATTTCAAAAATTTTGGTTGATGAAGGACCAAAATATAAAAGGTGGATGCCACGAGCGAGGGGAATGGCTTCGGAAATTCAGAAAAAAACTTCTCATATAACGATTGTTTTGGATGAAATAGTGAGAAAACCAAAGAAAGTCAAAAAAGTTAAAAAAATCAAAAAAGTTGAGAAAATTGAAAAAGGGGCCCGCGAAGCTGGAGGGAGTGGGGAGGGTTGGAGTCCTAAAGTTGAGAAACCAAAGCCAAGACCAGAAATAGAGGTGCCTAAACCAAAAATTGAAAAAGGTATAAAAAGAATATTTCGGCGAAAAGCCTTCTAAAAACTATGTCGCATAAGGTTCATCCAAAAATCTATCGAATAAGAGAAATTACTGACTGGAATTCCCGAGGATTTTATGAGAAAAAATTTTCCGAATACTTGGAAAAAGATTTTAGAATTAGAGAATTTTTAAAAAAGAGATTGGCAAAAATTGGGGTAGAAAAAATTGAGATTGAAAGATCTTTGGGAAAGGTAAATATTATAATTTCAACCGCTAGGCCCGGTCTTATTATCGGTCGAGGAGGAGAAGGAGTTGAGGCGTTAAAAAAAGCATTAGAAAAATTTTTAGAAGAAAAAGAGATAAGAATTGAAATTAGAGAGATAAGAAATCCTTGGTTATCTGCTGAACTTGCCGTTCAATATATTGCCCAACAAATTGAAAAAAGAGTTCCTTGTCGAAGAGTAATAAAACAGGTTTTAGATAAAATAATGTCTCAAAAAGAGGTAAAAGGAGCAAGAATAGAAGTTGCAGGGAGATTAGGCGGATCAGAAATTGCCAGAAGACAGTGGCTAAAAGAGGGTAGATTGCCTCGCCAGACCATTCGGGCTGATATTGATTATGCTCAAGGGGGGGCTTATTGTACTTATGGGGTTGTTGGAATGAAAGTCTGGATTTACAAGGGTGAAAAATTTTAATTAATAGTTTTTAATTTACTATGTCTATATTAATGCCGAAAAAAGTAAAACATCGAAAATGGCGAAAAGGCAGAAGCAAAGGTATTGAATGTCGAGGAACTGAGATTTCGTTTGGCTTTTTTGGGTTAAAGTCTTTAGAGTCGCGATGGATAAATTCTCGACAAATTGAGGCAGCAAGAAGAGCTATTTTAAGATACCTAAAAAAAGGAGGAAAACTTTGGATTAGAATTTTTCCACAAAAACCAGTAACCAGAAAAGGGACGGAAGTTCCAATGGGTGGAGGCAAAGGAGCGGTCGATCATTATGTTTTTCCAATAAAACCTGGTAGAATTATTTTTGAAATAGATGGTGTTAAAGAAGAAATTGCCCGAGAGGCACTCAAAAAAGCAGCTGATAAGTTGCCAATAAAAACAAAATTTATATCTCGCTAATCGATCGCGAACCTAATTCGCGAATGAATTAGAGACCGATTAAAAATTATGAAAATTTCTGAATTGCGACAAAAATCAAAAACTGAATTACAAAAGACATTAGAGGATTTGCGTGAAAAGTTGCGACAGTTGAGATGTGATTTAGCCTCAGGAAAAGTCAAAAATGTTAGAGAAATCCGTATGACAAAGAAGGATATCGCGAGAATTCTTACATTATTAAAATCCGCATAAATCAGCTTAATCGGCATAAATCCGGCGGTCCCCGCTGATTAATGCTGATCTCAGCCGATTAATGCTGATAAGTATGGTAAAGAAACAATTTATAGGCAAAATTATATCAAACAAAATGCAAAAAACGGATGTAGTTTTGGTAGAAAGAATTAAAAAACACCCGAAATATAAAAGAAGATACAAAATTTCCAAAAAATACAAAGCTCACGATGAGAGGGGAGAATATAAAGTTGGGGATAGAGTTGTAATTGAGGAGTGCCGACCAATATCAAAAGAAAAAAGATGGAAGGTGGTTCAGAAAATATAGAATTTTAAATTTCAAATTTAAAAACAATTTAAAATTTTAAATTTCAAAATTGTTTAAAAATTAAAAAAGAAGGGGCCCGCCGAAGGCGGGAGGGTGGAGGGAGTGGTGTAGTGAAATTGAAAATTTAGTTATATGATACAACCTCGGACAATGTTAAAAGTCGTCGATAATACTGGAGCAAAAATTTTGCAGTGTTTTCGGGTTTTAGGTGGTTCTAAAAGACGATACGGTCAGATTGGCGACGTTATTGTCGGCACAGTAAAAACAGCTGAACCCCGGAGATTAGTAAAAAAACACGATGTAGTAAGGGCAGTGATAATTCGCCAAAAAAAATCTTTTAGAAGAAAAGATGGGTCTTACATTCGTTTTGACGATAATGCCTGCGTAATTTTAGAAGGAAAAACAAAAGATCCAAAAGGAGGAAGAATTTTAGGGCCAGTTTCAAAAGAGATTAAAGAAAAGAAATTTGAAAAAATTGTTGCCTTGGCTGAAGAATTAGTTTAAAGTCAATGAAAAATAAATTTTTCATTTCTAACTTCATTTTTTATTCTAAAAAACTCGTTCAATGAAGATAAAAAAAGGAGACCAAGTATTAATAATAAGTGGCAAGGACCGAGGTAGAAAAGGTAAAGTATTAAAAGTTTTTCCAAAAGAAAGAAAAATTTTAGCTGAAGGAATTAATTTGAGGAAAAAACATAAAAGACCAAAGAAAGCAGGGGAAAAAGGTGAAATTATAACCCTCCCTACTCCCATTGATATTTCCGATGCTAAACTGATCTGCCCGAAATGCGGAAAATCCACTCGAGTAGGATATAAAATTAGCGAAGAAAAAAAATATAGGATTTGTAAAAAGTGTGGCGAAATTATATGATTCACTTATTAGAAAAATATCAAAAAGAAGTAATTCCCCAGATGATGGAGAAGTTTGGCTATAAAAACACTATGGCTGTTCCTAAAATAGAAAAAGTCGTAATAAATACTGGTTTTGGTAAACAGATTTCTGGAAAAACTTCAGATGAACAAAGGAAGATTTTAGAAGCTGTTTTAGACAATTTAACCTTAATTACTGGTCAGCGGTCCGTCGTAACTAAAGCCAAAAAATCAATTTCTACTTTTAAACTAAGAAAAGGAGTTCCAGTTGGAGCAATGGTTACTTTGAGGGGGCAAAGAATGCGTGATTTTTTAGAAAGATTAATTCACGTTACTCTTCCTCGCTCTCGAGACTTTCAAGGAATTGATCAAAAATCTTTTGATAAAAAAGGAAATCTCACTATCGGCATTAGGGAGCAGATTGCTTTTCCCGAAGTTTCGCCAGAAAAAACCAAAAACCTTTTTGGTTTAGAAATTACCGTTGTTGCCAATGCCAAAAGTAGAGAAGAAGGAATGGAATTGTTAAGATTGTTAGGATTTCGTATTAAATAATATGGCTACCCAAGCTCAGATAGCAAAATCAAAGAAGAAACCCAAATACACGAGTCGAATCGTTCGAAGATGTTTTCGATGTGGAAGAAAAAGAGCATATATGAGAAAGTTTGGATTGTGTAGGATATGTTTTAGAGAAATGGCGAACAGAGGATTAATACCAGGAGTTAAAAAAAGTAGTTGGTAGGCGAAGAGGAGTTCGTCCTCTTCTTCACCTTCGCCTCTGCGGAGGCTTGGTA
>Ga0210049_1001417_pt1 | contig 22417 bp, 11 predicted proteins | sample CryGeyCG2014_300_2_FD_183964 | JGI IMG/M metagenome (GOLD analysis project Ga0210049, IMG submission 183964) | Groundwater microbial communities from aquifer - Crystal Geyser CG06_land_8/20/14_3.00 (SPAdes) (version 2) | ecosystem: Environmental > Aquatic > Deep subsurface > Groundwater | place... | reverse complement strand
TTGTCAAGGTTCATGTGAAAAAGGGAACCGATCAGATCCTTGGGGCGACCATCGTGGCCCGGCACGCCGGAGAGATGATCAGCGAGATCACCCTGGCCATGGCCGCAGGCATGGGCCTGTCCAGGATCGCGAATGTGATCCATCCTTATCCCACCCAGGCCGAGGCCATCCGGCAGGTGGGCGACCTTTACAACAAGACCCGGCCCACCCCCCTGGTCAAGAGCCTCATGGTGAGGTGGCTCTCCTGGACAAGATTGTGAGCAGGCACTTGATCGCAAGTGCTTAATAGAGTAAACCCCGTTAGAGGACAACCTCTAACGATTACAGACGGCGGCATTATACCGCCGTCCTAAAGGAACATCCCATACCGCCGGCAGGAGCCAGCGGCTTTCTCTAACGGGGTAAACTGCATCAGACCTTTCAAGGAGAAGAGCATGACTCACAGGCTGATGAGGTTTTTAGTACCCATAATATTATGCATCTCGCTCATCGTATCCTGCATAACGGTACCTCACCGTCCGACTATCACCTCAAAGGAAACGCTCTTCACCCTGCTGCAGATCAACGACGTTTACAAGATCGAAGGCCTGCAAAAAGGGGAGATCGGCGGACTGGCACGGGTCCGCACGCTGCGCCGGGAACTGGAGGCCGAAGGAAGGCCGGTCATCATGCTGCTGGCCGGTGATTTTCTCTATCCATCGGTGATGAGTAAATATCTTCATGCGCAGCCCATGGTAAAGATTCTGAACCTCATGGACGGCGACCCCGGCGCCTTTGACGAGCATCTGGTGGTGACGTTCGGCAACCACGAATTCGATAACCCGGACGGAGGCATCCTGCTCGGCCGCATTGCCCAGTCGGACTTTGACTGGGTCTCTTCCAATGTCCGTTACCTGACCACACCAGAGGCAGAGAGCGAATCTTTTAACCGCAGGCTGAAAAATATCCATGAGGTCATCACCCGCGATCTGGGAGGAGTCCGGGTGGGGATCTTCAGCGTGACCCTGGATTCCCGGCCCCGTGATTATATCCGGTATGCTTATGCCCCGGAAGAGCGCCGTGCCGCCGTGCAGGCGGCTATGAAGGAGCTGAGAGCGGAAGGGGCGCAGTTCATTATCGCGCTGACGCATCAGGATCTGGCTAAAGACGAGCACCTGGCCGAAGACTTTCCGGAAATCGATCTGGTTATCGGCGGGCATGAACATTTCTACATCGAGCGCAGGATCGGGCACACCTGGATCACCAAGGCCGACTCCGATGCACAGAGTGCGTTGGTCTATGATATACGAGTTTCAGACAAGGGGGAGATTGAAGCCGCCCCACATCTGGTGCAGCTCGACGGCCATATCGCCAAAGATCCCCTGGTCGAACATGAAACGGCCCATTACCTGAATGAGCTGAGAGAGGTCATCAAAGAGCAGACCCGCCGAGACTCCATGCAGGAGATCGGCAGGACCCGGTACCTGCTCGAGGGGATCGAGCCCGTTTTGCGTGGGCGGGAAACAGCATTGGGGGATTTCCTGGCCGATGTGATCCGGGAGAGGCTTAAAACAGATATCGCCTTTGTCAACAGCGGCTCCATCCGGATCAACGACAATATCCCTCCGGGCCCGGTCACGGTCTATGACCTGGAAGGGATTTTCTACTTTGAGAACACCCTGGCGGCCTGTGAGATCACCGGGACCCAATTGCTGGATATCCTGCGGAATTCCGTATCAAAAGTGCACTTGGGAGACGGCCGATTCCTGCAGGTCTCAGGATTGCGCTTCCGTTATCACGTGGCCGGGACACCAGATAAACCCTCATACCGCATCGAGGCGGACGATGTGCAGATTCAACCTCGCGGCTCAGAAGGTTATGTCCCGTTGGACATCCAACGGAAATATACCGCAGGCATGACGGATTTCATCTGGCAGAACGGTTTCCGGGACGGGTACGAACTTTTCTCCCAGGGTAAGAGCGGGTCCGGCCCGATAGAGATCCCCATGGACAGACCCATGGGTTTCCGCAAGGCCGTTGAAGAGGCCATTGCGGCCCTGCCCGACAGGACCATCACAACCCAAGTCCAGGGGAGGATCACCCAAGTTAAAGAGTAGAGGCGACCCGCCGATTTAAGATACCCCTTTGCACCTGACAACTATTGATTGACAGGTTTGCCTTTATTTTCTAAGATCAATGCTGATCCATATCCATTTCCCCTGAGGAAGATCATGAAAATCGCAATGCTCGCCCCCATTGACCGAAAGATCTCCCCAAGAAGCCGGGGTGAGAGAGAGCGGGTGGTCTCTCGACTCACTGAGGGTCTGGTGGCAAAAGGCATAGCTGTGGACCTCTTCGCCACGGCAGATTCGGAAACCAGAGCGGCTCTGATCAGTGTCTGCCCCGCTCCCCCTGAAAAGGTTAGGAAGCAAATTCATGGACTCTGGGAGTGCCTGCACATCTCCAGCCTTTTTGAGCGGGCCAACGAGTATGACCTCATCCATAACCACTTCGGCGATCTCCCCATGACGTTTTCCGGTCTGATAGAGACCCCTATGTTGACCACACTCTATGCTCCTCCAACCGATGAGACCCTTCCCATTTACAGAAAACACAATGGAAAAATTTTCTATGTTTCCAGCACCGATACGGACCGGTCTGCTGAACTCACCTATGTTGCGTCCATAGAGCACACAAGCGAAAGCATCGTTGAGGATTATATCCGCGTCTACAGGGATGTCCTGAAAAAAACCGCCAGGGAGGACCACCGCCCATGGGGATTCTACGAGGTCCTGTCTGATAGAGAGGACCATAAGGTCAAGCGGATCACGGTCTACCCTGGAAAGCGGCTGAGCTACCAGAGGCACCGGCGCCGTTCGGAACACTGGCACGTGGTGGCCGGAGAGGCCGTGGTCACCCTAAACGGCCGTGAGGTCCCGCGCACGGCCGGAGAGTCCATCGATATCCCGTGCGGTGCAGCGCACCGCATCTCCAACCTCGGAAACCGGAACGTGGTCTTCATCGAGGTGCAAAAAGGGGACTACTTCGGAGAGGACGATATCGAACGCCTGGAGGACGATTTCGGACGGAACTGAATAGGCCGGAGAGGGTTCATGCCGGACATGTTCGTCCTTGAATGGTCTCCCTGAATCTCCTGACGTACCATGCTGAAAAAAGGGGAGGATTAGAAGACCAGCGAGGCATAGCTTACAGCTGAAGAGGTCGGCGGCTCGAAAAACTGGCCATAATCGAGAAGACGGCCTTTTTTCCCTTCCATAACCTTCAGAAATGTATAGATGTTGGGGAGACCGCAGACATTGTGGTGGTCCCTCTCTTTCTGTATCTCTTTGAAGAACCCCTCAGGATTCCCCTCCTCAACATGCCTGATCAGTGAAAGATCATGACGTTTCAGGGAGATCAGGTCGGCCTCTTGCAATGGATCGGGATGCCCGAATTTCGGGCCGACGTGGCTCAGGTCCGCACCTGCGATCAGGACTACCTCATGAGGGCGACGGACCAGGAGACCCCGCAGGGTTTCAATGAAGATGCGGATCGAATCGTCCCCCATGGGCCCCTCCGGGTTCTCCATCAGGTCCGCAAAGGAGCTGCACAATACCGGGATGATTTTGATCTCCCTGTCCGGGAAAAGGTATCGCAAAAAGACCGCCTGGAATTCCGCAGAGTGTTCGGTGCGGTGGCCGAGCTGTCCTTCGGTCCAATCCACGCCTGTGGCATCATGGATGTCCTCGATCCCCTCCTGATCGCAAGGGAGCATCCCCAGAGGCGTTTCAAAGTCTTTGGGGCAGATCGAATACCGGTGCCGTCCGATGCTGGAGTGTGCGGTCCCCAGAATGATGATGGTGGAGGCGGCGCTCTTCTTCAGATGGGTATAGGCGGCGGCATAACAGCTGCCGGCCTGCCGGATATCGATATGCGGAGCGATGATCCCGGAGACAGCCCCATCCTGATGACCGGGTTCCTTCAGGATGTTGAAGAATCCCATGAGAAACGTAGAGAGTTCTTCGGCAGTTTGAGGATAGGCCGTTCCGCTGTGCGCGGCCGGCCGGACACTTGCATGGAGAAAGCTTTCTTCGATCCTCTTCCTGTGGAGGCGGAATGCCTTATCATCCAGAAAAAGGTACTGGTTGAGCTTCGCTATTAGGTCTATAATCTTTTCGCTGGGAACCATCGCATTGGTCTGTCGCATGAAATCCGCCTGGATGTCACGCACATCACGCGTCCCATCCATCAACGTCATCATCAAGTAGGTTGCATGGTTGATCACCAGGGTGGCATCCGAGAACCCTTCGGGATCCCTCAAACAGATGCCGGCGCCCCCATCCGGTGAACTGAGCGGAAAGACCATCAGAGGACGGAGTTTCGGGTGTTCCCGGCTCTTTTCTTCCATGTCCTGCTCATTTCTTTTCAAAAAAGGACTCGCCGCAAAAAAAATACCCCGGGAGAAAACACCGGGGTATTGACATGAATCGTTGGGTTCATCAGTGGCCCTATTCGTAAAATACGGTGGCATTTTCTATAGTAAGATCAGGTTTAAATGCTCACTCAGCACTAAGTCCTGAGTTCATAGGTTCGTAATCGAACTTATGAATTGAGTGACTTAGTACGAAACCAACCCGGCAGCCTTACGCATGATGAGTAAGGCATCGGCGATATCCATGAGACCGTTCGGATTGCCTAAAGGTGCTACATCTCCATGCACCATTTGTTGTGAAGTAGGGACAAGCGTGCCGTTCACAATACGTATGGCAAGAAGCGTATCTGCAATATCCACAACCCCGTCTTCATTGATATCACCATCTCCGGGATAGGAAGTGGCAAGGAGTGGGTCGGTCCCCTGTGTCAGTTCAAGATAATCGTCTGCACCATCTCCATCGGTATCGGGCCTTAAGGCATTCAAATCTCCACCACTTGGATAGGGCTCATAAAGGGAACAATTTCCATCAAAACAGACCTCATCATAGTCGGTTATGCCGTCATTATCCGTGTCCTGATTAGAAGGATCTGTTCCAATAGAAATCTCAAAGACATCCAACAAACCATCATTGTCATCGTCAGGATCACATGCATCTCCCATAAAGTCACCATCGGAATTCAATTGATCAGGATTCCAACCATTAGGGCAGTTATCATCAACATCCAAGACACCATCCGCATCTTTATCTGTATCACAGGCATCGCCGATGCCGTCCCCATCCATGTCTTCCTGGCCGGGATTAAGTATAAACTTACAATTATCAATTGCATCCGATATGCCGTCCCCGTCACTGTCTGTCGCCCCGCAATCAAGGTCCGCACTGTCGGTTGTTCCGTCGCAGTCGTTGTCCAGACCGTCGTTGCAGACTTCCGGTACGCCAGGGAAAATACTCGCATTCTTGGGCGCACAGTCAAACATGCACGTGGGGTTGTTCGGGGGGCACATATCCGGGAACCCATCATTGTCATCGTCCGCGTCGCATGCATCACCCAGTTGATCGCCATCAAAATCTGCCTGATCCGGATTGTATGAAGCCGGGCAGTTGTCGCAGGCATCGCCAACACCATCGCCGTCAATATCCCCCTGGCCCGGATTGGAAACTGCCGGACAATTGTCGTCACAGTTTAAAGTAGCGCCGCCTGTGCACGGATGATCACCCGCAGTCCCTGAATTATCCCCATCGTCTGCAATTCCATCACAATCCGTATCAAAAACCGCTGATTGAGGATCAAATTTTACAACCAACCCGTCCCGAAGCGCTCGCTGACCATTGTAGGAATATAGCACACCAGCCATGCCATCAGTATTCTCAAGTCCAACACTTGCGCTTCGCCCGTCCACAAACAGGCCGGTCCCATTTTGCAGACTGTTATAAATGAAGGCCATACTCTTATCCGACTCGGAAAGGATCACCTCAAAGGTCAATGAAGAGCCGCCGTCCGAATACAATGGGACTTGATCATACATGACGATAAACTGCCGGTTGGGGGCCACGCCTGTGGTTTCATAAAAGATGGTTCCCCCACTACCCAGATCCAGATCGTCCCAGAACGGCGCAATCAGACTGTTGGGCAGCGTTGTGTCTGGTATTGCGCTATTCGAATAATCGGTTATATCCGTCGAATCGAAGGTCAGATATCCATTTGAAGAAGCCCATAGAGAGTTATAGACCTGGTTGTAAAACTCAAAATCAAAGCCGATAGGCACTTGAGCGCCGGCATCATCAGTGTGAACGCCCGAATCGCTTCCCGTGGTCGAGATATCCACAAAACTCAGGAGAAGATCGTCACGTACAGTATACGACGCCGGGTACGAATGATTACAGAGTAAATTCGTGCCTTGTTTTACTTCATATCCGTCCATGAACCCGTCTCCGTCCGTATCCGGATTGAGCGGAGCCGTCCCATAGAGATTTACCTCATCCCCATCCGTAATCCCGTCTCCATCCGTATCCGAAAGCCTCGGGTCCGTGCCATGCTGGTATTCATCGAAATTGCTGAGCCCATCCGAATCGGAATCCAGTGCGGAATCATCCACAAGAGGATTAAGGCCATGGGCCGTCTCCCAGTCATCCGGCATACCATCATTGTCATCATCAGGATCACAGAGATCGCCAAGGCCGTCAAGATCATTGTCTCCCTGCCCCGCATTCGCAAGCCCAGGACAATTGTCATCACAGCTTACAGTAGCACCGCCTGTGCAGGGGTTATCCCCGGCTGTTCCGGAACGGTCTCCATCCTCTGCAATGCCGTCACAATCCGTATCATAGATGGGGAGGGCTGTGATTTTCGGCTCAATTTTGATAACCAGACCATCATGAAGAGGCTTAAAGCCATTATAGGAGTATTGTATTCCATGTTTCCCATCGGGACTTTCAATTCCGATACTTGCACTTCGCCCATCCGCCTCCAAACCGGATCCGTTCTGCAGGGAATTATATATGAAAGTGATAGTGTTGTCCGACTCCGAGAGGATCACCTCAAAGGTTAATGAAGAGCCGCCGTCCGAATACAACGAGACATGATCATACATGACGATAAACTGCCGGTTGGGGGCCACGCCTATTGTTTCATAGAGAATCCTGCCGGTACTGGCCGGATTTAAATCGTCCCAGAACGGCGCAATCAGGCTGTTGGGTGTATAGTCATTCGGGAGCCACTCATTATAGCTTTCGTATAATTTTGTCCCGAAAGTGAGATATCCGTTTGAAGAAACTCCCACAGAGTTATAGGGCTCACGGTAAAAATCAAAAACAAACCCAATGGGTAGCACCAGACCGGTATTATCGCTGTGTATTCCGGAATCGGTTCCTGTAGTCGAGATATCCACAAAACTCAGAGTTAGATCATCACGTATGGAATACGCACCTGGAGACGACTCTGCACAAAGAGGATCCGTGCCGACCCTGACCTCATTTCCATCCGTGAAGCTGTCTCCATCTGTATCCCGGTCGCGCGGATTTGTCCCGTATAGATTTACCTCATCCCCATCCGTAAGCCCGTCTCCATCCGTATCCGCAAGCTTCGGGTCCGTGCCATGCTGGTATTCCTCGAAGTTGCTGAGTCCATCCGAATCGGGATCCAGCGCGGAATCATCCACAAGAGAATTAAGGCCATGGGTCGTCTCCCAGTCATCCGGCATACCGTCATTATCATCGTCAGGATCACAGAGATCGCCAAGGCCATCAAGATCATTGTCCTCCTGCCCTGCATTCGGAACCCCAGGACAATTGTCTATTGAATCGTTCACGCCGTCGCCATCACTGTCCACACTTGCATCCGGATCGCAGGCGTCTCCGATCCCATCGGCATCGGAGTCTGTCTGTGTAGGATTGGCATCACTGGGGCAATTATCCTGGCAGTCGGGGATTCCGTCCAGATCCGTATCCGTGTCGGAGACGCCGCAGCCGCAAATGCCGGGGCTGGTCTTCTGTGCATCATTGGGACAGCCATCGGCACAATCCGCAACCCCGTCTGTGTCTGTATCCGTGTCAGATACACCACACCCACAGATCCCGGGAACAGTCTTGGCAGGGTCATTCGGACAACCATCATTACAGTCCGGCGCACCATCGGAGTCCGTATCCATGTCGGCCACTCCGCAACCGCATGCCCCCGGAACGGTTTTACCCGGATCGTTTGGGCAACCGTCACTACAATCCGCAATGCCATCCAAGTCCGTATCCGGACTATTGTCAATTGCCCCGTCACAGTTGTCGTCCACGCCGTTGCATAGTTCCGGGGCGCCAGGGAAAATACTCGCATTCTGCGGCGCACAGTCGTCGATATCTATGCTTCCATCGTTGTCATCGTCATTATCACACATGTCTCCAAGAAGATCGCCGTCCGTATCTAATTGACTCACGTTTGGATCATTCGGGCAGTTATCATCACAATTGACCGTCGCAGCCCCTGTGCAAGGATGGTTTCCTGATGTACCGTCGCCGTCTCCATCGTCCGGAATGCCGTCACTATCGCTGTCTGCCACAACACCTGGGGTGCATGGGTTAGGATCTACAGCGTCATTGAGCAGGTCTCCGTCCGTATCGAAACATGCATCCCCATGTCCATCGGGCGCACCTGAATCCCACGTCCCTCCAACACCTCCGATACACGACCCGTCTTCCTGTCCGGGGTTTGTCGCACCAGGACAAGTATCGCAGGCATCGCCAATACCATCGCCGTCAATATCCTCCTGGCCCGGATTGGAAACTGCCGGACAATTGTCGTCACAGTTTAAAGTCGCGCCGCCAATGCACGGATGATCACCCGCAGTCCCCGAATTATCCCCATCCTCTGCAACGCCATCACAATCCGTATTAAAGTCCGCTGATTGAGGATCAAACTTTACAACCAATCCGTCCCGAAGCGCGCGCTGGCCATTGTAGGAATATAGCACACCAACCGTACCATCAGCATTCTCTATCCCGATACTTGCGCTTCGCCCATCCGCATCCTGGCCGGTCCCATTCTGCAGACTGTTATATATGAAGGCCATACTCTTATCCGCCTCGGAAAGGATCACCTCAAAGGTCAATGAAGAGCTACCGTCCGAATACAACGGGACTTGATCATACATGACGATAAACTGCCGGTTGGGGGCCACGCCTGTGGTTTCATAAAAGATGGTTCCCCCACTACCCAGATCCAGATCGTCCCAGAAAGGTGCAATAAAGCTATTGGGTAGAATTGTGTTAGGAATCGGATCATTAGAATAATCTCTTACATTTGCTGAACTGAAGGTTAAGTACCCATTTGAAGAAACCCATAGAGAGTTATAGACCTGGCCGTAAAACTCAAAATCAAAGCCGATAGGCACTTGGGCGCCTGCATCATCACTGTGAACGCCCGAATCGCTGCCCGTGGATGAGATGTCTACAAAACTCAGTGTAAGATCATCTCGCATGGTATAACCACTCACAACCGGGTACGACTGATCACAGAGTGGATTCGTGCCGATACTGACCTCATTGCCGTCCGTGAATCCATCTCCGTCCGTATCCAGGTTGTTAGGGTCCGTCCTATAAACATTCACTTCATCCCCATCCGAAAGACCGTCTCCATCCGTGTCCGGATTATTTGGATCCGGCTCCAATCCCGGCTTGTAACCGAACTTCCCATCAGAATAGATTTCTTGATAATCCGTCAGTCCGTCTCCGTCTGTATCTTGAATCATTGAGTCGGTGCCAAGAAGATTATCTTCGTCCCAATCAAACAGACCATCGCCGTCCGTATCTATGAGGAGAAAGTTCGCCTTGATCATCCTGTTGCCGCCGGAATCGTAGATAAATCCGATGCCTATATTACCCACATATTCAGCTCTAATCAGCCGGTTCGATGCGTCATAATTGTAGATGATGTTTTCCGCAACGGCAGGCGAAACAGAATAAAGAAACAGGAAGGCCCAGAGTAGCGGCATGACCGCTTTGAATGATGTTATGTGACCCATTCTTCGCATATTAGGCGCTTCCTAAAATCATCCGTTAAAACAGCCCCAATGAATTTATAATGATATCACCATAATGTTAAGCCTAAAATCGTACTCGGATGATTATCCATCTTAATTTGAAATCGTTTTCCAGACTGCACTTCCATTATTGTTAATGTTTCAAATCCTTTTCCTCTTAGCCATCCGTAAATAAGATATTTACCGTCTCTTGACAAAGTAAGAGCATGAGCTGTTCTATGTTTAATTTTTAATAAATGCCTCTTATTTGTTCCTAGATTATGTATGAAAAGGTTCTTGGATTCTTTCCCCATCACGAGCATATAACCATTTTTGTAGTCGAGTGGATAATCCTCAACCATCTTTGAATGTCCGGTTAAAGCATCTATTTCAACTGCTGGCAATCCTGTAATCGAATCCCAAATAACAACACCCCTACTATCAGGTTTCCATAAAATTGTTATGGGATTCTCAATAAATCGCTTATCAACAGGAAAGGTTTGTCCCATACTTTCCTCCACGACATTAAAGATTCCCAATAAGGGTGAAGCATTCGTAGACGAAATGAAGATCAAAGCAAGTTTAGTTTCATCAGGTGAAAGTGCTAAATTTGAATATCGCTGTTTTAGTATTGTTCTTATAGATCGGCTTTCCAATGTATTTAGATCGAAAACGATTATCTCATTTTTTTTTCTCTCAAAGTCAAAGGTATTCTCCTCTTTTATGCAAAATCCCTTTCCCGACTTCCCAACAACAGGTTCCATATACCTAACACTCTTATTTCCAGGCACTAAAAGAGAAACAAACCTCTTGCTTCTGAAATCATACAACTGGACACCATTTGTTGTTTGACTGCCAAATATTAAGTATCGATAACCAGAGGACATAATTTCATCCGATGTTAAATTTTCCAACAGCGAGCTATTACAGCCAACAATAAGGAAAAAAATTGTGTCGCAAAACAGAATGAGTAAAATCCTCATAGACTTACTACCTTTGACATGCTGAAATAATTTCTCTAGCCCAGCTATGGCAATTATAAAACATGATCCCGTATGATGGCGGATTAGAAACCGACTTTCTAATCCTTCGACATACACATTCCTCATCAATGCATTTTGTCATCATAGTATCAATGCAGCTTAAATCCCTTCGTTTTGAATCATCCTGGACCAGTCCAGGTCCCCAACCAGTATTGAGCACGGATTCGTCTTTTGGATAAAAACCCCAGATGCCGCAATTAGCTTTGATAGATACATGTTGACCGCCAACTTTCGCAAGCCAACTCTCAAGAGGGCTATAGCAAAGTTTTACGGTCAAACCCGATGGGTCAGTATATAGAATGGGATTTGATTTCGCGTATTCATATAAATTAACATCGCCCCCCTCAAACCCTATGGGATCCTCACTGATAAACCGGCCGTGATTTGGGTCATAATACCTCGCCCGCATGTAATAAAATCCGTTGGTTTCAGTCATCACTCCATATTGGCCGATGTATTTGAAGGGCTGAGAGATTGCCTCAAGTTCGTTGCTAATGATCCCGAAGGGCGTGTAGCGATATTTGTTGACCATGGTCTGGGTCTGATCGGTCAGGGCGATGGTACTTCCGATGGGGTCGAAATGGTAGCAGTAAAGCACACCGGAAGATGTGACCATGGCCAGCAGCCCGGTTCCGTGGATATAATAGCTGGTGATGGCATTCGATGCGTCGGCCTCGGCCAGGAGATTCCCGTTTGCGTCATAGATGTATCGGGTTGTCGTACTATTCCTAACGGCCTGAAGGCGGTTGCCTTTGCCGTCGTAGGAGAATTGAGCGGACAGAGAACCGCTGATCGTCTTTAAACGGTGCTCATAATCAAAGGTGTAGGTATCGGTGTTTTTATTTGAGATCTGCCCTTCCAAGTCAAAACCAAAGGTGTCGGTGCCTGCGCTTGTGACCCGGTTCTTATTATAGGTGTAGGGAATGCTTATCTGGTTCAGATTCAGGGAAAGAGGTTCAGTCTGATCCACCTGGATGCGGTTACCGCCGAGGTCCAGGGTAAAATGATAGATGGCAATGGCGCTGGTGTCTGATTTTCGGGTCTCAAGATCGGTGAGACGATTTGCGCGGTCATGGGTGTAGGTCGTGATGGCGCCGTTGAAATTTTGAAGGCTCGTGAGCCTTCCGGCCGGGTCATAGGCATAAGTGGCGGTCTTGGTGAGCCAGTCGATGGTGACAGTCTTGAGGCGGTTTAATTTATCGTAGGTGTAGTAGACCTTTTTGTTTCCGGGGTAGGTGAGCGCCGTGACATTGCCGACCCCGTCGTAGGTGTAGGAGACGATAAAACCGTGCGGATCGGTAACCGCGGCCAGACGGCTTGCCGCATCGTAGGTGTACGTGGTGGTGCCGATGAGATCCTGCATGGCGCCGAGTCTTCCGACTGTGTCGTAGGTATAGCTGACCGTTGATCCGCCGGGATAGGTGGCGGTCTGCGGTTTTCCGGCAGGGGTGTAGGTGTAATCGACCCTGTCTCCCTTTCGGTCTACTTTATAGTCCATCCTGCCGGCGTTATCGTAATGGAAGAGCGTTCCGAACACGTAAACGTAGCCTACGGCTACTGTTCTGAGACGCCCTGATTCTGCCGCTTCATGCGTTCCCATCCGTCCTATTCCTTTATTCGACTGATGTCAATTTCCTCTTAGCAGAGCCACGCCTTGTATGGGGCCAATGTGATTCTGTAAATCTAATGTAATCTCTTTCCCCGTTCTTGTTTCGCAAATGATTAGAGAATCTTTATGCTTCGATTCAAATCTGTCATAGACTAAAAACTCGCCATCCTCGGTCATAAAAACAGAGTAGGCCCCAAAGACCTTCTTTGTTCGGCCAGAACTACTGAATTCCAGAAATTTTATTCTCTCCTTCTTATCAAATATTAGCCTGACGTTTCCCTGATCAGACCGTGCTAAGATGATCTTGCCATATTTTCGGATAAATTCACCATTAGTATTATAGAGATGAGTTTCCATTTCTTCGAAATCGATCAAATAAAAAACGCCTCCACTGAAATAGACCTCGTTAAAATTCTTGTTGTGTTTCTTAAGCTTCTTCAGGTCATTTCCTGTGGCATTCCAAAGATATAAGGAGTTGTCCTTCTGGTTGATAAACATGATCTGTTCGGCGTTCTTAGAAATAGAGAAGTTGTATATCTGTGAATTAATCCCCGGCGAAAGCAATGTTTTCTTCTCCCCTGTTTTAATATTGAGAATCACTAGACGGCTCTTTTCTTCGTTTTCTATATTGTTTTCGATGAAAACAATTTGACTTCCTTTGTTTGGATACGGTTTCGGAAGAGACATCGCAAGACGTTCATTTTTCCCCGGTGCTATGATCTGCATATATTGCAACGTTTTTAGGTCAAACATCTTTATGCCTTGGTTATCCTGCTCCCCATAGACTACGTACCTATAATTTGATCCCAATAACTGTTCAGGAGACAGTTTATCCTCGTTAGTATCAATGCAGCCTCCGTTACCAAACTCCAGCCCCATGATGATAATGGTAACAACTGCAAATAGAAAAGCATCTAATTGATAGAATCTTCTGCCTACCTTTGACACGACGATATAATTCTCCTGGCCCAACTATGACAATTATAGGTGAATATCCCATAGAACTCTGGATTGTCTCGTGAAGCTCTGATTTTTCCACATACACATTGTTCATCAAGGCACCGAAGCATAGATGCCCTCGTTGCCCCCAAACAATAGCCTCCCAATGCTCTTCTTCCCTCGTTTCGGACCTCTCCTTTACTGTACAAAACACTTCCGGTTGGATGAAAACCCCATGCAATATCACTCAAGCCAAGGCAACCTTCTTGCCTCATGATAGAAACATGCTCTGTAATATAACCCAACAATTGTTTATCGACCGGCGTATAACACAGTGTTACTTCCTCGCCTTTGGGATCTATGAAATTGGTAGGATTGCTTAGTGCGTAAACATAGAGGTTAACGTCGCCCCCCTCAAACCCCAAGGGGTCCTCACTGATAAACCGGCCATGATTTGGGTCATAATATCTCGCCCGCATGTAATAAAATCCGTTGGGCTCGGTCATGACCCCATGCTCACCGATGTATTTGAAGGGCTGGGGTACGGCCTCCACCTGGTTGGTCAGTATCCCAAACGGCGTGTATCGATATTTGTTGACCATGGTCTGGGTCTGATCGCTCAAAGCGACAGTGCTCCCGATGGGGTCGAAGTGGTAGCAGTAGAGATCGTTGGCCGATGTGACCATGCCCAGCAGTCCTGTTCCGTGGATGTAATACCGGGTGATGGCATTGGATGCATCGGCTTCGGCAAGAAGATTACCCTTGTCATCGTAGATATATTTGGTGGTCGTGCCGTCTCTTACGGCCCGGAGGCGATTCCCTTTGCCGTCGTAGGAATACTGGGCGGACAGAGAGCCGCTGATCGTCTTTAGACGGTGCTCATAATCAAAGGTGAAGCTGTCCGTGTTTTTATTGGCAAGCTGCCCCTCGAAGTCGAAACCAAAGGTCTCCGTGCCTGCAGTTGTGATCCGGTTCTTGTTGTAGGTGTAGGGAATGGTCTCTTCAGTCAGATTCATTGTCAGCGGCTCGGTCTGGTCCACCTGGATGCGGTTTCCGGTTGCGTCTAATGTGAAATGATAAACACTGATCAAGCTGGTGTCTGATTTTCGGGCATCAAAGTCGGTGAGATGGTTGGCACGGTCCTGGGTGTAGGTCGTGATGGCGCCGTTGAAGTTTTGAAGTTGCGTGAGCCTTCCCGCTGGGTCATAGGCATAAGTGGCGGTCTTGGTGAGCCAGTCGATGGTCACGGTCTTGAGGCGGTTTAATTTATCGTAGGTGTAGTAGACTTTTTTGTTTCCGGGGTAGGTCAGTGCCGTGGGATTGCCGACACCGTCGTAGGCGTAGGAGACGATGAAACCGTGCGGATCGGTAACCGCGGCCAGACGGCTTGCCGCATCGTAGGTGTACGAGGTGGTGCCGATGAGATCCTGCATGGCGCCGAGTCTTCCGACTGTGTCGTAGGTATAGCTGACCGTTGATCCGCCGGGATAGGTGGCGGTCTGCGGTTTTCCGGCAGGGGTGTAGGTGTAATCGATTCGGTCTCCCTTTCGGTCGACTTTATAGTCCATCCTGCCGGCGTTATCGTAATGGAAGGCGGTGGTCTTGGTGAAGGGGTCGGTTTGACCTGTTTTCCGCTTAAGGGAGTCGTACTGGTAGCTGGTGGTGTTGCCGTTGGGATCGGTCACAGATATAAGATTGGCTGTTTCATCATAAGAATAGGTGATTGTCTTTCCGTTCGGGTCCGTCTCACTGATACGGTTCCCAACGGAATCGTACTGATAGGTTGTGGTGTTACCGTTGGGATCGGTGATGGATTTCAGGTGGCCGGCGGCATCGTAGGTATAGGCGGTGGTGTTGCCAAGCGGATCGCGCTCGCTGATCCGGTTGCCGTTGGAATCGTACTGGTATGTTGTGGTATGGCCATTGGGATCGGTGGTGGAGAGCAGGCTGTCTTTATCGCCCCCGCAGGAAGCGCACCCTGAGGAGCCTCCGTAGGTGTGGGTCGTTATATTGCCGAGGGGATCTGTGACCTTGGTAAGATTCCCTTTTGAGTCGTATTCGTACAAGGTGGTGTTTCCATTGGCATCGGTTTTGGACGCCGTGTTTCCGTTGGCATCATACGTAAATGTGGTTTCATTGCCAAGAGGATCGGTGATCTTGGTCAACTGATTCAGGCTGTTGTATTCGTAAAGGGTGGTATTTCCCAGTTCATCGGTCTCGCTGGTTTTGTTTCCGGATGCATCATACGTATACCCGACGGTTACCCCGGAGGGGTCGGTCACCGAAGAGATGTTATCGTTGGCATCGTAGGCGTAGGATGTCTTTGCCCCTGCCGGATCAGTCGTCTCCGTCAAATTTCCCTTTGAATCATAGGCGTATTGCGTGGTTGCCGCTGTCGGATCAGTCGTGGATGTACGATTGCCGTTCCCGTCATAGGTATGAGTTGTGACATTCCCTTGGGGGTCGGTGACGCTCGTGACCTCGCCGAAACCGCTTGCATAGGTGTAGCCGGTGGCATTGCCCTGGGGATCGGTTTCCGAGGTCTTGTTCCCATAGGTATCATAGGTGTACGTGTAGGTCCCCTGGTCCGGGACGGTCTTGGAAAGAAGATTATTATCGCTGTCATACGTATATTGGGTCTGGTTCCCTTCCGGGTCGTTCTTGTTCGTGAGAACCCCGGAAAGCGTGTCGTAGTTGTACGTCCAGATCTTCCCGGAATTGTCCGTGACCGTGGATCTGCCCGAGGAGGGATTATATATTACCGATGTCTGTCCTCCCTCCGGATTTATGGATTGCAGGACCCTGTGATCCGTGTCATAGGTATAGGTCGTCATGTTACCATCAGGGTCGGTCTTTGTGAGCATGAAGGCGTTCGCATCATAGGTGTAGACCCACTCCCGGTCCCCGGCATCCGCACTGTGAGACAATACATGGGTTAAGGTCCCGCTGCCGTATGTGAAGGTGTGGGTGTTATTGTCCGGGTCGGTAATCACGCTGATCCGGCTGTTTGGATTATAGGTAAGAGCGATGCTTCTCCCCGCCGAATCCGTAATGCCGGTCAGGTTGCCGGCCGTGTCATAATTGAGCAGTGCCGAGTTGGAATTCCGATCGGTGATTGTTGTCAGCCTGCCCAGGCTGTTAAAGATGTAGGTTAAGCCGTTCTCCTGAACAAGGGTGAAGGTTCCATCCGGATTCTTTGTCAGGATGGGGTAGTAGGATCTCTTGGGTGAGTAGCCGCCGGCGCCGTTGTCGTACAAACCGACCCTCTCGCCATCCCCTTGCATGAATGTATATGATCCGTTGCTGTTTGATTTGAGATGGATGTTGTAGCTATGGGTCCAACCCATGCCCAGAGGGCCGGTGTACCCATCCAGGCTGTTGTAGGAAAGGACAAAGTCTGTGAGGATTTTAGCATTCTGAATTTGGAAGAGGTCCTGGGAATGATAAAGATTGCCGTTTGCTACATTGGTTGATGACCCGAAGTCTATGAGGAGCTTGCAATCTTTCTTGTCCAATGTGACATCGAAATTTATAGTGGCTTCCCTTTTGGGGCACCCACTTGCCGAGACACTCAGTCTCGCCGTATAGGTCCCCTCGTCAACGACCTTGCCGTTGGCGGTCCTGCCGTCCCATGTGACGCTGATGCTGTTTCCGGTCCCTCCAAAGGTCCGTCCGGCAACGGTCAGCGTCCAGGATACGGTATGATTTGAAGTGGAATAGACAGAAGCAAGAAATTTTATGCTCCCTCCGGCAAAGGGATCTATCTCTGTGGAGGTGCCTTGAAAGCTTTCAATTTCAGGGCAGCAGTCATTTACGACGGTAATTCTTGTGACATCATAACAGTCATACTGATATGCTTGATATATTTTTGCCGTGATCCAGTAGCTCCCGATGGTATATGATCTGAAGGTTGCCGTACAACTGTCCTGAGCAGCATACAGACCGGGGGTTCTGGACCCATCCACATGGAGCGTCAGAAGGGGAGACCGCCGCATTTAAGTTGATTGATCGACCCACCCCGACACATTGATTCTTATCCCACTCAATATCTATGGAACATGATCCCCAGCCATAGACAATTTTGGGAAGATACAAAATCGCAACAATGGCCGCGAGTATGAAATAGTAATATTTTTTCATTTGAGAATAGCCAATCGTTGCTCGGCCCGGTTCTTAAAGGGCTCTGTCTGGATGATTTCGTAAAGTCCTTTTGCCTTATCACGATCCCCCTTGCTCTCATATGCATTGGCAAGCTCGAAGACGGCATACTCCCTGTCTTTGCTCGCAGGATAGAGGTGCAGAAAATCTTCGAGCACTTTTATTGTTTTCTCATGATCTTCTCGTTCTTTGTATATCCTCCCAAGCCAGAGGTAGGCTTGAGACTGGATGAAAGCGACATTTTCAGTGTATTTTTTATCTTTTCCCAAGCTGTCAAAACCTGAAATTATTGCGCTTGCGGACTTCTCGGCAATATCAGATTTCGCCAATGCATGAGCCGCCCTTAGAATCTCCAGGTAGGCCTTAACGGCATCATACTTCCCAGGTTTTTCCTCGATAATCTTCGTGGCAGCCATGTAGCCCTTCTTGAAGGTCACCTCCGCCAGTTCATCCATGCCCTTAAACTTGAGATCTATGGCAAGATTCAACTGGCTCCGGTAGTCCGACAACCCGTTTATCTCATCCGTCACCTTCTTCATCATCTCATTGGACAGATCCACCTTGCCCATTGCAAGATAGGAGTCCACAATCCTTTGGTATGCCTTCTGCACATAGAATGTATTTTCGGGGTATCTCTCGATATACCGGGAATAGTACGCTATGGCGCCCTCATAATCCTTCCTTGTATAGGATTCCATTGCCAGAACGTAGAGGGCTTTCCGTGAAAGAACGGCGTCAGGGGATCTTTGAACCAGATTTTTCAAAAGCGTAATGGCTTTTTCTTTGTTTCCGTATTTTAAATGAAACAATGCAATCTTATATATATCCTTGTCATCCAGACCATGTTCAGGCATAGCTTCGAGCTTCTTCACCAGAGCGGATACCTGCTCTTTGTCCTCCTTGGCGGCGTAATGTTTGAGAAGCCGAGCATATGTTCTTATGATTTCCTTCCTGTAAACGGATGAATGCGGAGTGTCCACCAAGTATCGTTGGAGGCGGAGCGCCTCTTCCTCTTCTCCGTTCTTGGAATAGATGACGGAGAGTTTTTCTATGTCTTTGACATCAAAGCCTTTGGAGGGGAAGACCTTTTTCATCTCGGACAGCAATTCATGGTATTTGTCTTCTTGTCCAAGGTTCTTATGAATGTTGAGGATGTGATCGTAGGCCCGGAGAATTGATTTTACACGGTTTGGGTATTTTTCTATGAGATTCTGATAGAGAAGCAAGGCGCCCTTGAGATCCCCGGATTTTTCGGCCTTTTTGGCCTGCCTGAAGCCCTGGGTAAGCGCAGACGCGTGGGCTGAAGAGATTGACACGCATACAAAGAGAAGTATCAAGACTATTTTCCTATACACTCCCTGTCTCCTATTTACATTTCTTTTTCGGCATACATTGTGAGAAACTCCCGTAGTGTGAAGATGCTCTTGAAATTGCCGTTTCGAGCCCAAACGTTGAAATGCATTCTTCCCTCTAAATCCGCACGGTCTGAAATCACTCTGATGAAAAGACAAGGAATCCCGTTCTGTTTACAGACCTCAAAAATGGCAGCCGCCCCCATATCTACGGCCTTCGCATCAAATTTCTTCTTCATCCAGTCCCTTTTCTCTTCCGACGAAATAAATTGATCACCGCTGACTATTGTGCCGTAATGATATTTTTTTGTTTCCAACCATCTTTTAAGGTTTATCTTTCCTGCCTTGCCGATATCGGGCGGCTTTCCCCAGATGAAACCATAAGGCTTTATCGTCCCAAAATCATGTTGGACCGCATCGGCTGCAATAACCACATCCCCTATTTTCAGCTCGTCATCCACCGCACCCGCAAAACCAATGGATACTATGACGTCTATACCAAATTGACTGACCAGCAGCTCTGCCGTGATGGCGTTGTTGACCTTTCCCATCGGGGACCTGACCAGAACAACCTTTACACCATCCAATATCCCCTTATGGAACTCCCTTCCAGCCTTGTAAATCTTCTCCTCCCTTTGTAGCGCTCTTAAAACCTCTTCTTGTTCGCCTTTGAGGGAACAGATGATTCCGATATCCGCATAGGCGAATTCGGTTAGCAACAATAGTAATGCCGTTATTCTTAAACAGGCCATTGAATTCGTTTGAAATCCGCAAGGAGTTTCTCTCCTTTATGACTGTTTACCATCTTCACAAATCTGATGTGACCCAAGAGAGTATTTTCGAAATGTTGGAGGTTATTGGCGCCCCACTTTCTCATCTCTTTTTCTAGGTCCCCCTTGATACAATTGTTTACAACAGCCCGGAGTCTTCTGTATTCCTTTCTCTCAACATTGACCTTCTTGTTGACAACCACGCCTGTAATCTTCTGCTGCCCCCCTTTTCTTGCGATGACTACCTTTTCTTCATTGACTTCGAACCCTTCCTCCTCAATGATCTTCTTGAAAAAAGGCATGTGCCGCGCAAGCCCCTTGTCGGCCGAAGAAAATGCAAGGTCATCGGCATATCTTGAATACTGAAAATCGAGTTTCTTCCCAAGATTTGTGAATCTTCTGTCGAGCCGAGTAGCCGCAATATTGGACAGATAAGGACTTGTTGGGCCGCCCATGGGGAGACGCCCCTTATAAGAGGAGAGCTCGGCCAATGCCTCGGCCACCCCATCAGGATATCCGAGGTTTAAATATATGGCTTTCACCCGGTGTTCAGTGATGGAGGGGAAGAAGTCCTTAAGGTCGATCTTTACGATGATCTCGCGGCCGATGTGATTCCCCGCATTGGTAACGATGGACCGGTGCCTTTTGAACCCGTTGGCCGCGGGATGAAGCGGAACCCTTTCCAATATTTCCCGAAGGATCTTTTTCTGAATGGTCTTCAGATCTTCCGCGGGAGCGGTGATGAGCCTCTTGCCGTTACTTTTAGGGATGAAGAATGAATGATAGAACTTGCCCTTGACGGCAATAAGCTGTTTTAATTTATCTTCTTGTATCTCAAGGAGTTCAGCCAAATGGGAACGGTTGAAGATGAACGGCAGCCTACTATCCCGCATCATCTCGGCGTAAGAGACCAGGAAGGAAAGGCTCCTCTTGTCAAGCTGAGGGTTCTTTTCTATGAGTGCCTTAACTGTGGGTTTATTGGTCTTGAAGAAGGTCTTCTCTTCGTAAAACTTCGGCTCTTTGCCTTGTTGAAGACAAAGCCTTCCATAGGCGGCGATCAGGTCGATGACCTCAGGGTCTACCCCGGCCCGTTTGTTGATCTCGATCAGGTTCGAGACATATTGTTCATCTGAGCATTTCATAGGCCTGTGAGAGTAGAATCTACGATAGACCAAAAATCCTTTTTACCATTAAGACTCTGCGCGCTCGCAGTTAGGCGAGCGCGCCACAAGACATGTTGTGCGGATAGCGTATCGCTATCCCGGCATAGTGCCGCTAAAAAGGATTCCTATAAATTTATCTCCTTTAAAGAAAGAATCGGCTTATCTGAACCTATCAAGTACTTATGATTCGGAAACGGTATAGACAAACATTTGGATTGAGCTGTACAACCATAACACTTCAATCCATCGGTCAATCTCCAGCCACAATTGACACACCTCTTATTTGAACAAAGATTACGTGCATTGCAGACCGGACAACAAACATTTCCATTCCCAGGAAATATGGGAAAGAGCCCGCTCACCAACAACACGCCTGAAACCTTTACGAATTTTCTTCGAGTTAAATCCATAGGTTTCTCATGAGTCAAAAAATTTAAAAATTGTTCTTGATCACTACTCTCCAACTGTTTGAGTGTGAATTCAATATAAACCACATACGAATAAAGTTGTCAAGAAAAACTTTTTTGCAGCCAAATATATGTCGCTAAAGTCAAAGATATGTGATCGGTCTTATGACGGCGGAATTGTAACCGAATGATTTCACATTACACCTGAGATTCATCGGCCCGGTCGGGTAGGTGGCCTGCAGAAGCTGTGAGGGGTGCCGTCTGCCACTCACCCAAATCCTGCCCCCGTATAATCGGGGACGATGACCTATATCTTGGCCCGGTCGGGGAACGGGCACTACAGCATTGAAATCTAAGTTTCACACCTCGTTCCGCAACGGGTCCGATACGGTGAGGGCAGTGTCCATAGACTCCTCGGCGAATAGTCCCGCTGAATGTGGGTTGATCTAACGCGGTTGTAAACCTTCTGTCGCCTAAAGACGGCACTCCTACTGCATTTTAATCTGATCAAACCATCGATCTCATTCTAACGACGCGTGACTGGAAACCTTTTGCGGAAATTGAACCAGGTATCAAAAAGACCGACCGTACAGAGGGTGATCATCAGGGATACGTTGATCAGGCAGGTAAGATAAAAGACACCTTTAAAGATTCCGGAAAGGCGTGCCTTGTTCAGGTAAAAAGATATGTTTTTCTGTTATGGTTTTTGAAGGTTCTTGACCTTTAAGGGCGTGTGTTGGGCGATCAGATCAAAATGATTATCCAAGTGATAGAGAGTGTGTGTGCTTCAGAGCGAATGCGGCAATCATCAAGTCCGTGGAAGGAATCGTAAAACCTTTTCTCCTCAGGGTTGAACCTAAGTGCTTCGATTCGCAAATATAGCAACGTATTTTGGTTAATTATGACATCGAGATTGCTCACTCAGCACTAAGTGCCTGCGCACAAATAACATGAACACTTATGGGGCATTTGGATGTACAGTGTAGTTCCAATCGCCGTGAAACTTAGCGGGCTTGAGATTCACCTTGGATAAATCGGCATTGGACACTTTGACCCC
>Ga0210049_1001415_pt1 | contig 22423 bp, 17 predicted proteins | sample CryGeyCG2014_300_2_FD_183964 | JGI IMG/M metagenome (GOLD analysis project Ga0210049, IMG submission 183964) | Groundwater microbial communities from aquifer - Crystal Geyser CG06_land_8/20/14_3.00 (SPAdes) (version 2) | ecosystem: Environmental > Aquatic > Deep subsurface > Groundwater | place... | reverse complement strand
TGATCAGCGCCAAAAGACAGAATGTGTCCGTGGAGGGCAGGAATTACGCTGACCTGATCCAGACGGACGCTTCGATAAACCCGGGCAACAGCGGCGGGCCGCTCGTGAACGTATACGGTGAAGTGATCGGCATCAACGTAGCTATTTTTACCCCCAGCGGCGGATTTGTCGGTGTCGGGTTTGCCATACCGATAAACAAAGCGAAGGAAGTACTTGCGGACCTTATTACCCGGGGTGGCGTGGAAAGGGGATGGCTGGGCATAAAAATACAGGAATTAAACCCTGATCTTGCGAAGGCGTTCAAGCTCTCGAAACAGGATGGAGTTGTCGTCAGCGAGATCCTCCAGGGTAGCCCGGCGCAGGAAGGCGGGATGAAGAACGGGGATGTTATAACCGGTTTCAACGGTTACGCAGTGAAAAACACAGGTGACCTGCACCAGATGGTTTCTAAGGCAAAGCCGGGTACCGTGGCCAATATCGATGTAATCAGGGAAGGAAAGAAACAAAATATTTCGGTGAAGATCGGCCGCGTGCCGCAGGAGGAACAGGACCTTGCTCCGGCCGGCAGTGAAGAAAAGATCAGCCTGAGAATTTTAGGGCTCACGCTCCAGAACCATTCTGAAGGAGTTCTGGTGGCAGGGGTTGAGTCCGGCAGCATTGCCGAAAACGCGGGTATACTGGAAGGCGATGTTATAAAAGAAATCAACAAGGCCCCGGTCAGGAACACGCAGGACCTGCAAAAAGCCTTAAAGAGCGCCGGAAAAAATATCCTCTTCCTGATAAAAAGAGGGGATGCGACCGTATACATCGCGATGAACGCAGAATGAAGAAACAGGAAATAAGAAAAAAAATGCTTGGGATAAGGAGGCTTCAGCCCAAAGAAACCAGGAGGAAGCTGAGCCTCATGATCTGGAAGAGGTTAAAGAGCCTGGATGAGTTCTCGGGTGCGGAATCAGTTCTTTTTTACCTTTCGCTTCCGGATGAAGTTGATACGGAAAAAATGATCAAAGAATCGATCAGGATAGGAAAAAAAGTTTTAGTTCCCGTGACTGACACCGGGAAGAGGACCATCAAGCCGTCATGGCTGAAGAATTACGAGAAAGAACTGGAGCCGGGACCTTACGGGATCCTGGAGCCGAAATCGGAATGCAGGAGAATAGCGGGGAACGAAGAAGTGAAGCTGGTGATAGTTCCGGGCATCGCGTTTGACAGGAGCGGTGCGCGGCTGGGATTCGGCGCCGGTTTTTATGACAGATTTTTAAAAGAGTTTGGATATGGCGCATCTGTGGGGCTGGCTTTCGATTTTCAGATTACGCCCAGATTGCCGCGCGGACCGCATGACGTGCCAATGGACATTATCGTAACCCCGAACCGGGTCATTACCTGCGGCAAAAAGGAGAAAACAAGATGAATATTTTTATGATAGTCGGAATAGCGGCGGCGGCTTTCGCGGGTTTTGCGGCGGGATACATGTACCGCAAATACCTTGCGCGCGCCAAGCAGAAGCTCGCCGAAAAGGACGCTGAAAAGATCCTCGGCGACGCCCGTGCGCAGGTAGACATGCGCAGGAAAGAGATGGAGATAGAATTAAAGAAAAAGATGGAGCAGGACAAAGAAGATTTTGAGAAGGGATGGAAGGTCCAGAAGACAGAGCTCCAGCGCCTGGAATCCCGCCTGCTTGAAAGAGAAGAAAGCCTGGACAGGAAGGTTGAGATCCTGGAAAGGAAGGAAGGCGACGTCACGGGCAGGGAAAAGACGGTCAAGGAAAAAGAGGTTGATCTGGACCGTAAGGAAGAAGAACAGAGAAAAAATCTGCAGAGAATCGCCGGCCTGACGGTAGAAGAGGCAAAAAGGATGCTTCTCGCAAGCCTTGAAAACACGGTAAGGCAGGAGTCCGAGGTTTATATAAAGGAGATGGAGGTAAAGGCGCATGAGACGGCCGATAAAAAAGCAAAAGAAATTGTGAGCCTGTCAATACAGCGCCTGGCTGTGGAGCAGACGACAGAATCAACGGTGTCGGTAGTCAGCCTTCCGGATGAAATGAAGGGAAGGGTCATAGGCAGGGAAGGCAGGAACATACGCTCCATTGAGGCCGCAACCGGCGTTGACCTTCTTATAGACGATACACCGGGCGTTATAGTGCTGTCCAGCTTTGACCCTGTCAGGAGGGAGGTAGCCCGCGTAACACTGGAAAGGCTTATTGCCGACGGCAGGATACAGCCGACGCGCGTTGAAGAAACAGTGGATAAGGTGCGCAAGGAAATAGATGAGTCGGTTAAGGCTGAGGGTGAAAAAGCCTGTTTTGAACTGGGCATACAGAACATACATCCCGAAGAAGTAAGGCTGCTGGGAAGGTTGAAATACCGCACCAGTTACGGCCAGAATGTCCTTCAGCACAGCAAGGAGGTTGCTTACCTCGCAGGCATGATGGCTTCAGAGCTGAGGGTTAACACGCAGATAGCCAAAAGAGCGGGTTTACTGCACGACCTCGGGAAGTCCGCAGACCAGGATTTTGAAGGGACCCATACTCAGATAGGGGTGGAATACGCGCGCAAGTTCAAGGAATCGGACGAGGTTATCCATGCGATCGCGTGCCACCACGAGGATGAACAGCCCAAGACCGTTGAGGCGGTCCTGGTCCAGGTTGCAGACGCTATTTCCGCGTCAAGGCCCGGTGTGAGGAAGGAGACGCTGGAAGCTTACATGAAAAGGCTTTCTTCGCTTGAGGAGGCCGCGCAGTCTTTCCACGGGGTTGAAAAGGCTTATGCGATCCAGGCAGGAAGGGAAGTGAGGGTGATGGTCGTGCCCGAGATCGTGGACGAACACAAGATGGCGCAGCTCGCGAAGGACATAGCGGCAAAGATCGAAAAGGATATACAGTATCCGGGCCAGATAAGGGTTATGGTCCTGCGCGAGACCCGCGCGATGGAATACGCCAAATAGCTAATAACCTTAAAGATAGATCCTGGATGCTGGATACTGGATTCTGGATTGAGGAATTTACTTAAATTAAACTTTCCTTCATCTAGGATCTAGGATCCAGGATCTAGTGTGGTGTCACATAAATCCCTTGACATTTGATTCTGCTTTGAGTTGTCATTGCGAGCGACCAAAGGGAGCGTGGCAATCTCGATTTTTAGGTCGAGATTGCTTCGTCGTTAACACTCCTCGCAAAGCCCAAATGTAAAGATCTGTTAGAGACACCACACTAGCATCAAGATCTTTAAACGATAAGCGATTAGCGATAAGCGAGATTATATGAGGATATTATTCATCGGGGATATATTCGGGGAACCGGGAAGAAGTGCTGTTAGGGAACTGCTGCCCGGGATACGCAAGGAGCACAAGATCGATTTCGTGATCGCGAACGGCGAGAATGCAGCCGGCGGCATGGGGATCACGCCTGTGATAGCCCAGGAGCTTTTTTCGGCGGGCATCGGTGTTATCACTTCGGGAAATCATATCTGGAAATACAAAGAAATAATCGAATTCCTGAAAATCGAGCCGAAATTGCTGCGCCCGCTGAACTACCCTCCCGATGTTCCCGGCAGCGGGAGCGTGATCGTCGATACGCCGAAGGGGAAGATAGGCGTTGTAAATGTCATGGGCAGAACATTCCTCAGCGGGATAGAATGCCCGTTCAGGTGCGGACTTGATGAAGTAAATAGAGTAAAAGAAAAAACCAATATTATCCTGATGGACATACATGCCGAAGCCACGTCCGAGAAAGTAGCGATGGGCTGGTTCCTGGACGGCATGGTGAGCGCGGTTGTGGGAACCCATACGCACGTGCAGACCGCCGATGAAAGGGTTCTGCCGGGAGGCACCGCTTATATCACCGACGCCGGCATGACGGGGCCGCGTGATTCGGTTATCGGGGTCAAAAAGGAGATCATAATCAAGAAATTCCTGACGCAGGTTCCTGTCAGCTTCGAAGTGGCAAAAGGTGACCAGATTTTTTGTGCCGTCATCATAGAAGTTGATGAGTCCTCGGGAAAATCCAGGGGGATCCAGAGGCTGCAGATCGAGGTAAAAATGACCGGGGAGGAAAATCATGGAAGTTAAAGCGCGGGTCGTCAAAATGGCACGTGAAGCAAAAGAGGCGTCCAGAGGCCTGTCAGGCCTGTCTGCGAAAATAAAAGATGAAGCGCTTTTCCGGATGGCGGAGTTGCTCGAAAAGAAAGGCGAAGAAATAATAAAAGAGAACCGCAAGGATATAAAGTATGCCGAGGATAAAGACATGCCGGCGCATATGATAGAAAGGCTTGTCCTGAACCCCGTAAGGATAACGGAAATGGCCGAAGGCCTGAGGAAAGTGGCGGGCCTTAAGGATCCCGTAGGGGAGATAGTTTCTGGGTGCAGAAGGCCAAACGGCCTGGAAATAATGAAAATAAGGGTTCCGTTCGGCCTGGTGGCCATGATCTACGAATCAAGGCCCAATGTCACGGCAGATGCGGTAGGCCTGTGCCTTAAGTCCGGGAACAGCGTGCTGTTGAGGGGAGGAAGCGAGGCCATCAATTCGAATGTCGCGATAGCCAGGGTTCTTTCCGCGGCCGCCTACGAAAGGCACATCCCGAGGGGATGCATCCAGATAGTGGATGACGTAAGCAGGGATGCAGTTGAAATAATGATGCTTGCGGATGAGTACATAGACGTTATAATACCCAGGGGAGGCGCGGATCTTATCAGGTCCGTGAAGGATAAATCAAAGATCCCCGTGATCGAGACCGGCGCCGGGAACTGCCATTTATACGTGGACAAAGAGGCTGACCTAAAAATGGGCGTGACGGTATGCGTGAATGCCAAAACCCAGCGCCCCGGTGTCTGCAACGCCATAGAGACTCTGCTGGTCCACAAGGATATTGCGAATAAATTCCTTCCCATGGCATACCAGGGCCTGAAAGACCACAGGGTTGAAATAAGGGGTTGCCCGGATACCCGCAGGGTGCTGAAGGGCATTAAGAGAGCGACGGAAGAAGACTGGTACGCGGAATACCTGGACCTTATTCTTGCGGTGAAGGTTGTGGATACGGCGGTCGAAGCGATAGAGCATATTAACAAATACGGTTCGAGGCATTCTGATTCCATAATTACGCAAAACTATAACACAGCGAGGCAGTTCCTGCGCGAGGTAGACTCGGCATGCGTTTATGTTAACGCGTCAACGCGGTTCACGGACGGCGGAGAGTTCGGCCTGGGCGCCGAGATCGGAATTTCCACCCAGAAGCTTCACGCCAGGGGACCGATGGGGCTCAGCGAGCTTACAACTACAAAATACGTGATACTGGGCGAAGGCCAAATAAGACAGTGAACTGTTAAAAGTTGAACGTTGAAAGTTAAAAGTTAGAAAAATAAATGCACAATAAAGTAAAGGCGAACAAAGAAAGAAAAATCGGGATACTGGGCGGGACATTTAACCCCGTTCATAACGGCCACATTAAGATCGCGGAAGCCGCGCAGAAAAAACTGGGGCTTGAAAAAGTGATTTTTGTCCCGTGCGCACGCCCGCCGCATAAAACAGGGGAAAGACTGCCGCCTCCGGCGGACAGGTATGAAATGACAAGAATTGCAGTAAAGGGGAGCGCGGCTTTCAGCATATCGGATTCAGAAATAAGAAGAAAAGGCAAGTCATACACCATTGACACCGTACGGGCTTTCAGGAAAGCTGACCCGGGGTCTAAATACTGCTTTGTAATAGGCGCGGACACGCTGCGCGAGATTCCAGCGTGGAGGGAATACAGGAAACTGCTGAAGATGTGCCGTTTTGTTGTTGTCAACAGGCCGGGCTATTCAATTAAGGATTACTCGCCCCGAAGTACGTCGGGGCGAAATCTCGTCCCGACAAAGAGTCGGGCGGACAGATCGCAGATCGCAGATTTAATAAAGATAAAGATACCGGGAATAGATATTTCTTCCACTGAAATACGAGAGAAAATAAAGGCGGGCAGGTCTATAAAAACGCTTGTTCCGTCCTGCGTTGAAAAATATATTACAAAGAAAGGATTATACAAATGAAACAAGGAAGGATTATAAAGGTTTCAGGTCCGCTGATACTCGCCGATAAAATGGAAGATGCGAGGATGTATGACATTGTCAGGGTGGGTGCGCCAAGGCTTATAGGGGAGATAATAGAGCTTAAAGGCGACCGCGCTTCTATACAGGTTTATGAGGAAACTGCCGGCATAGGGCCGGAGGAGCCTGTTTTCCTGACGGGTGAACCTCTCTGCGTGGAACTGGCGCCGGGCTTGATCGGTTCCATATATGACGGGATACAGCGCCCGCTCGACGTGATAATGGAAAGAGCGGGTGAGTATATAGTCAGGGGAGTCGAAGCGGAAGCGCTGGACCGCAGGAAAAAATGGGAGTTCAGGGCGACGGCGAAAAAAGGTGACAGTGTTTCTCCGGGTGTTGTCCTGGGAGAGGTCCGGGAAACGCCTTCGGTTGTGCACAGGATCCTTGTTCCCTGGGATACCTCGGGGGTCATCGAAGAGATAAAAGACGGGGAATTCACGGTCAGCCAGGTCATCGCGAAATTAAAACTCCCCGGCGGCAAGGCCAAAGATCTGACGATGATGCAGAAATGGCCTGTCAGGAAACCGCGTCCTTATAAAAACAAGATGCCATCCCAGGCGCCCCTTGTCACAGGCCAGAGAATAGTGGATACATTTTTCCCGGTGACAAAAGGCGGGGTTGCCTGTATCCCCGGGCCTTTCGGGGCGGGCAAAACCGTAATGCTGCACGAGATCGCAAAATGGGCGGATGCCGATATAATTGTTTACATAGGATGCGGGGAGCGCGGAAACGAGATGACCGATGTTTTAATGGAATTCCCCAAGCTGAAGGATCCAAGGACCGGAGAATCGCTCATGAAAAGAAGCATTCTCATAGCAAATACCTCGAATATGCCGGTTGCGGCAAGAGAGGCATCGGTTTATACCGGCATAACTCTTGCGGAATATTACAGGGATATGGGTTACGACGTTGCCGTAATGGCGGATTCCACGTCCAGGTGGGCGGAGGCCCTGCGGGAAATGTCCGGAAGGCTTGAGGAGATGCCCGGTGAAGAAGGTTATCCCGCATATCTCGGGATGAGGATCGCGCAGTTTTACGAGAGAGCGGGGCGGGTGGTAACCCTGGGGAATTTAGAGTGTCAACGTGTCAACGTGTCAACGTGTCAGAAAAGGGACCAGGAAACTGACCAATCGTCTGATCATCCAGTTATCCAATCGTCCAATGGCGGGAGGGAGGGATCGCTGTCAGTGATCGGGGCGGTTTCACCTCCGGGGGGTGATTTTTCAGACCCGGTCGTTCAGTCAACCCTGAGGGTAGTGAAGGTGTTCTGGGGGCTGGAAGACAAGCTCGCATACAAAAGGCATTTCCCTGCCATAAACTGGCTGTCAAGCTACTCCCTGTATCTGGATAATATCAGGGATTATATGGGCAAGAATATCGCTGGGGATTTCCTTCAGCTGCGAGGTGAAGCAATGGGCATCCTGCAGAAGGAAGACGAGCTTCTTGAAATAGCAAGGCTTGTGGGTGTGGAGGCGCTTTCCGTCGCGGACAGGCTGACACTTGAGGTCGCGCGTTCCCTGAGGGAGGATTTTCTCCACCAGAACGCCTTCGACCCGGTTGACGTGCACTCTTCTCTTAAGAAACAATACAGGATGCTGAAGCTGATCATGGAGTTCTACCGCGATTCGTCCGAAAAAATAAAAGGCGGAGCCACGGTTGAGGAAGTTGTCGCTTCACCGGTCCGGGAAAAAATGAGAAAAGCAAAATTCATGCCCGAGCAGGAAATCTAAAAAAACGTCGAACGTCGTAAGTCATACGTCTTACGAAATACAATTTTTAAACGTACGACGCCCGACGCACGACGGTAATTTAGTGAAGGGAGGGGCAGTTGTTAAAGGAATATCTTACGATTTCATCGATAGCAGGACCTTTGATACTTGTCAGCGGGGTCGAGGGAGTTAAATACGGTGAACTGGCAGAGATAGAACTGCCTGACGGCAGCCTAAAGAGGGGAAGGGTCCTTGAGGTTTCAAGAGAATCGGCGCTCGTCCAGCTGTTCGAGGAATCACAGGGCCTGGATGTTTTTAAGAGCCGGGTCAGGTTCCTCGGCAAGGGCATCGAACTCGGGGTTTCTGAAGATCTCCTGGGAAGGATCTTTAACGGACTGGGTTCGCCCATAGACGGAGGGCCGGAACTTATCCCGGACAAATACATGGACGTAAACGGGAATCCCATAAACCCGTTCGCCCGTGACTACCCCCAGGAGTTTATCCAGACAGGCATTTCTTCCATAGACGGCCTGAACCCGCTTGTCAGGGGACAGAAACTTCCGATATTTTCGGGAAGCGGTCTGCCGCACAACCAGGTCACCGCACAGATAGCAAGGCAGGCACGCGTGCTGACCGCAGGCGGCGGCAGTTCAGGCGGGTCTGAAAAATTCGGCGTGGTCTTTGCCGCCATGGGCATTACTTTCGAGGAAGCTTCGTTTTTCATAGAGCAGTTCCGCATTACCGGGGCCATAGAACGTTCGGCGCTTTTCATTAACCTTGCAGACGACCCCGCGATCGAAAGGATAGCTACGCCGAGGCTTGCGCTTACATGCGCCGAATATTTTGCTTTCGAAAAAGACATGCATATTCTCGTGATCATGACGGACATGACCAATTACGCGGAGGCATTAAGGCAGGTTTCAAACGCCAGGAAGGAAATTCCGGGAAGGCGCGGTTACCCGGGCTATCTTTACACGGACCTTGCCACCATGTATGAAAGAGCGGGCAGGATAAAGGGCAAGAAAGGCTCGATAACCCAGATCCCCGTGCTCACAATGCCCGAGGATGATAAAACTCACCCGATACCCGACCTGACCGGTTACATAACCGAGGGTCAGATAATCCTTAGCAGGGAACTGCACAGAAAAGGCATATACCCTCCCATAGACGTGCTTCCTTCTCTTTCAAGGCTGAAAGACAAGGGGATCGGCAGGGAAAAAACCAGGGCGGACCATGCCGACGTTCTCAACCAGCTTTTTGCCTGCTATGCGCGCGGAAGGGAGGTCAAGGAGCTGGCGGTTATCCTCGGGGAAGAAGCCCTTTCGGAGGCCGACAGGATCTACCTGAAATTTGCCACGGAATTTGAGGAAAGTTTTATAGGGCAGGGTGAATACGACGAGAGAAGCATAGACAAAACACTCGATATCGGGTGGGAGATGCTGAAGATTTTCCCGCCTACAGAGCTTACGCGCATCCACGACGAATATAAACAGAAATATCTATAACTATTTACCAATAAGTCAAAAGTCTCCGCCCGTCTTTCCAGCGGGCGAGACATTTTGAAATTTAACTTATTTTTATGAGGGAATATGATACTTGCGGTTAACCCGACAAGGATGGAGCTTCTCAGGCTCAGGAAACGGATCTTGCTGGCAAGGCGGGGCCACAAGCTTTTAAAAGACAAGCAGGATGAGCTGGTCCGCCATTTCCTGGTTGCTATAAAAGACTGGAAGGCGCTGCGTTCCAGAGTGGAAGAAGGGCTTGCCCGGGCTTCCGGGCACTTTCTAAAAGCGTATTTTTTTATGCGGAGGGAAGTGCTCGTGGAATCGCTTTATTCAAGCAGCGCATCGCTGGGGCTCAGGGTTGCATTCAAGCGCGTAACAAATCTCAGGCTGCCCGTGGTCTCCACTGAAAAAAGCGGCGACCCTTTCAATTACAGTTTTGTCGGCACGACGGGTGACCTGGATGCCGCGCTGGCGGTTTACTGCGGAGCAATAAAGGATATCATTGAGCTCGCCGGAACCGAAAAATCTATAATGCTCCTGGCTGATGAGATCAAGAGGACCAGGCGCAGGGTGAATGCGCTTGAATACGTTCTTATCCCCAATCTCGAGGAGACAATAAGGTATATTTCCATGAAAATGGAGGAATTCGAAAGGAGTAACCTTACCCAGCTGATGAGGGTAAAGGAAATAGTGAGAGCCCACTGACTTTAGATGCAGTGGCAAGTAACAAGTAACAAGTTTAAAGCATGTTAAAATAAAATGAAAATAAATAAGATAAAACTACTCACTCTTAACTTTTCACTCTTCACTGTATTGCTCGGCGGGTGCGCGACAACAAGGACCGCGCAGGAACCGGCTGGTTACGATCCGCGCGCGTATTTTCATTATTCTGCAGGCGCCCTGAAGGAGCATGGCGGTCTGGTCGATGATGCGATCAGGGAATATGAAACCGCTCTTGTTTACACGCCCCGGGAGCCGGTAATACACAGGCATCTCGCGGTTCTCTACCAGAAAAAGGGCATGAGAAAAGAAGCGCTTAATGAATTCACAAAGCTTATCAAGCTTGAACCGGAAAACCCCGAGCTTCATTTTCTTTTAGGCGGTTTCTACGAGGATGGAAAAGACCTGCGGAAAGCGCTGTCGGAATACAAAAGAGCTACCGAGTTTAATCCCGCCTACACGGAGGCTTTTTTTGCAGCAGGGGTAATCCATAGCAATCTGGGAATGTGGAAGGAAGCAGTAAAAGATTATGAAAATGTGATCAGGCTTGAACCTGACAGCCCCTATTCCTACTACAACACTGCATACTGTTATTCAAGACTGAAGAATATCGGGCAGGCCATCCTGTTTTACGAGAAAGCAGCAGAGGCAGAGCCGCATTGGCCTTCTCCTTATTTCAACCTTGCCTTGCTGCATGATTCGATGGGGGACACGCAAAACACGATCAGTTCCTGGGAAAAATTCATTGCAATAGTGCCCTCGGAACCTGATCCCTACCTGGAGCTCGGGTACCTTTATTTCAGGATGGGTGAATATGGAAAAGCAATACCGAATTTAACCAAAACAGTTGAGCTGGGAAAGGACGGCGGCAATAAGTTACTGGCAACAGCTCACCTGCTGCTTGGTATCGCGTACACAAATACAGACAATTCTTCAGAAGCCGAAAGATCGTATGCAAAACTGCTTGAGATCGACCCCAAAAACGAGATTGCCAGATATAATCTGGCTGCGCTGTATGATAAAGCGAGCAGGTTTGAAGACGCCGAAAGAGAATTCAAGGTCCTGATAAACGCTAACCCGAAGTACGCAGATGCCTATAATTATCTGGGTTACCTTTACGCGGAAAAGAGCATTAACCTGGATGAAGCTGTCAGGCTCATAAAAAAAGCGCTGAGTATTGAACCCAACAACGGCTATTTCATTGACAGCCTTGGATGGGCTTATTTTAAAAAAGGTTTTTATAAAGAGGCCCTTAAGGAGCTTGAAAGGGCGGCAAGACTCACGGCAACCGATCCGGTCATATACGAACATCTCGGCGATGCTTACAGCGTAACCGGGAATCAGGGAGGGGCGATCTCCTCCTGGCAAAGGTCTCTTGAGCTGAATCCGTCAAATGAGAACGTAAAGAAGAAGATAGATGAAGCAAGGAAAAATTTGACAAATTAATCAAAGTATGGTATATTATTATAGTCTTTTAGAATATATATAATCGAGAATACTGAAATACTATGAAATATATCAAAAAGGGGATATAAAATGGCTGAACAGAAATCAGGCAAGGAATTTTCCAATGATTCGTTGACTAGGTTGAACATCTCCATTGATGCAAAGAGTTTAATGGAAAAATTAAGCTACAGGCCGGAGGCCATAGAGATCGTTGAAGACAAGCTCAGAGCCTTCTGCCCCATACATCAGGATAAGAATTTCAGGACTTTCACGGTTGACCTTAAAAACAACCATTTCAAATGCCACTATACCCAGTGCGACGGTTATAAAGGCGGGAACCTGCTCTATCTATACAGCATTGTCCAGAAAGTAAGCCTTGGCGAAGCCGCGATGTACTGGAGCAAGACACTGAACATACCGCTTGAGGAAGTCAAAAAGGAAGGAGCAGCGCTCGCGGAAGAAGAGGAAACATCCGCTGCAGCTCCCGCGGCTGAAAAAACAGTGAAGGAAAACCATTTTAACAAGGGTGTTTCTTTTTACACCAGGAATCTGCTGGATGAAGCGGTAAAGGAGTTTGAGATCGCGAAGACCGATGACCCCGACAAAGAGCTGCAGATACACAACATGCTCGGGCTTTGTTTTATGAAGCAGGGCAGTTACGATAAAGCGATAGACGAATTCAAAAAAGGGCTGCAGTGCAAGGGATACGAGGAAAAAGAATACAACGGGCTGCAGTATAATCTGGGCCGTGTTTATGAAGCTTCCGGAAAGATGAAGGAGGCCCTTGAGATATTCCAGGTGCTTTTCAAGAAAGATCCGAAATACCAGGATGTTGAACAGCGTGTCAAGAAGCTTGAGGCCGCAGAAGGCGCGCCGGCACCGCGCAAGATCAAGATCTCTTATGTATAAAAAATGATGACGGCGATGAAAACTATTACGATTCCAGCGATGAATACCAAATAATATCTCTGCGATCGTGTTTTAAAATCGCTGAAATCAAGGGAAAAAAATGAGTTACTTAGAGTATTACAATTTTAAAGAAATCCCGTTCGCGAACGCGCCCGACCTTCGTTTCTATTACGACGGATACCAGTATGGTTACACAGAAGAGAGGCTGATACACATTGTCAATAATATGTCAGGCCTGGCCGTTGTCATAGGAGGCATGGGAATGGGCAAGAGCATATTATCACGCCACCTCCTGGACAGGCTCAGCGCTGTAGATACCGAGTACCAGTCCGGGCTGATGGTCATAGTGCATACAGCGATAACCGCCAGCTGGCTTCTTAAAAAAATAGCGCTTCAGCTGGAAGTCCCTGAACCGGCTGAAGAAAAAACGCAGATAATTTCCCAGCTTTACAACCGCCTTACGGAAATCCATGAGGAAGGCAGGAAAGCGGTTATTCTGGTGGATGAGGCCAACATGCTTCAGACCCGGGAGATAATGGAGGAATTCAGGGGATTGCTTAACCTGGAAGTCCCGGGAAAGAAGCTTATAACGTTCCTATTTTTCGGGATGCCGGAGCTTGATGAATACCTTAGGCTGGACGAACCGCTGCGCCAGAGGATCGCCCTGAGGATAATGCTCAGGCCCCTTTCGCTGGACGCCGTTCATGAATACATCAAATACCGGATGGACAAGGTCGAATCGTCAAAGCAGATTTTTAACGATGAAAGCATCAAGTTGATACACACGTATTCGCGCGGCATCCCCAGGCTCGTGAACACGATCTGCGACAACGCTCTGCTTGAAGGTTTCCTGCTGAAAAGGAAGAGCATAGACCCAGAAGTAATAGAAAGAATAAGCGGCGAACTGATGCTTGCCGAGGAAGCTCCCCCAGCCCTTAAATCCAGGTTTGCTGATCCTGCAGAGACACCCATGTATGCCCCGGACGCACCAAAACAGCCGGCAGCAGTATCACCTTCGGCAGTTCCCGCCCAATCCGCCCCGCCGCCCGCACCCGCGCAGAAAGAAGAAAGACCGGCAGCAAAAGAGGAAAAACGCCAGGTTAAAGAAGAAAAACCCCGTGAGCCCAGGATATTCAAGATAGGGGAATAAAGCATGCCCAAGAAATTATTCGGCGAAACCCTTATTGAAAAAAAAGTGATAACACAGGAGCAGCTCAATGCTGCTCTCGAGTCGTCGAAAAAACAGGGGGGGACCCTTGGCCAGGCGCTTGTAAAACTCGATTTTGTCAAAGAAGAAGTGATGAGCAGGGAGCTGAGCGAGTTTTACGGGATACCATACCTTAAACTGAGCGACTACGAAGTTGATTCCGTAGTGCTTTCCATAATACCCGAGGAACTTGTCCGTAAATACCAGGTCCTTCCGCTTGACAGGGTCGGCAAAACCATAACGGTCGCAATCGCAGATTTCAATAACGTCAACGCACTGGACGAACTAAGGGCTGTTACCGGGTGCCAGATCATACCGCTTGCAGCCAGCGGGACCGAGATAATCGCTGCCATAGAAAAATATTACAAAAAGGTGTCGCTTGAGGATGCGCTCAAGGACATGACCGCTGAAGAGCAGACACTTGAGATCAGCAAGACCGAGGAAGACCATGTCCAGGTAACAGAGCTTCAGGCAGCAGCGGAGGACGCGCCCGCGGTCCAGCTCGTAAACTATATCATAATGCAGGCTATCGAGGACGGCGCAAGCGATCTGCATATTGAGCCTTATGAGGATGAATTAAGGATAAGGGTTCGCATTGACGGCACGCTGTATGAGGTCCAGCCCCAGGCGCCCAAGAGGATGCACAGGGGCATGGTCTCCTTGATAAAGATCAATTCAAACCTTGATATTGCCGAAAGCAGGCTTGCCCAGGACGGCAGAATGAGGGTTCACCATAAGGGGAAAAACAGGTTCATAGACCTGCGCGTTTCAACGCTCCCCACGATATTCGGCGAAAAAGTCGTTATGCGGGTGCTGGACAAGACTATACTCGGTTATGATTTCCGCCAGCTCGGGGTTGAGGCTGAAGACCTGGATAAATTCGAGCAGGGTATGGACATACCGTACGGCATGATACTCCTAACCGGCCCGACAAGCTCAGGCAAAACCACAACAATGTATACAATGCTGAATCAGCTCAATTCAATAAAAGAAAATCTGATAACCGTGGAGGACCCGGTCGAATACCAGATATACGGGATAAACCAGATGCAGATCAATCCTGATATCGGGCTCACATGGGACGTAGGGCTTCGGGCAATTCTGCGGCAGGACCCGGATACAATAATGATAGGAGAGATCCGCGATTTTGATTCCATTGAAATGGCCATAAAATCAGCGCTGACAGGCCACCTGGTGCTTTCCACGATCCATACCAATTCAGCATGCGCGACGATCAGCCGCCTGATAAACATGGGAGCAGAGCCGTTCTTGATCACGGCGTCGCTGACCATGGTTGTTTCCCAAAGGCTTATAAGGTCGGTCTGCCCCCAGTGCAAGGAAGAATTCAAACCCACGCAGGAAATTCTTGAAAAAGCGGGCATAAAGGCGGCAGAGGCAAAGAATATTACTTTCTTCAGGGGAACAGGATGCGATTTCTGCAGGAAATCCGGCTATAAGGGCAGGTCAGCGCTTTATGAGGTGCTTCTTCTTTCGAGGAAACTTAAGGAGCTTATACTTGAGGGAGCTACCCCGACAGTTCTTGAGGAAGCCGCGCAGAAAGAGGGATTCCGCACACTGCATGAAGTTGCTCTATTAAAGGCAAAAAGGGGCGTAACCACTCTTGAAGAAGCGATGAGCCTGACGATGGGAGACTGAGATTAGCTGAAAGCTGAAAGTCCGAGGAAAAATGAAGAAGAAGATGTTCGGCGAGATCCTTATTGAGAAAAAGATAGTTACTGAAGAACAGCTCAAGCAGGGCCTTGAAAATTCAAAAAAAGAAGGCGGGACGCTGGGGCAGGCCCTTGTAAGGATGGGGCTGGTCACTGATGACGACATGAAAAAGCATCTCAGTGATTACTACGGCGTTCCCTATGTTAATATCAAGGACTATGAAATAGACAAGGCCGCGCTGGCGTCGATACCCGAGAACCTTATAAGGAAATACAGGGTTTTCCCGCTTGATAAGATCGGGAATAACCTTACCATTGCCACAACCGAGGTCACCAACGTCGTTATTTTTGATGAGCTGAGGATGGCAACCGGGTGCAACATCACCCCGATGCTCACCAGCGAACAGGACATAAACAGCGCGCTGGAAAAATATTTCGGTAAAAAAACAAGCATGGAAGACGCGCTCAAACAGATAACGGACCAGGAGCATGACATTGAGCTTCACAGGGATTCAGGGATAGAGCTTGATGTCGGCCAGATACAGGTGGCCGCTGACGAAACGCCTGTGGTAAAGCTGGTTACTTTCATAATCGGCCGGGCGGTTGATGACGGAGCAAGCGATATCCACCTTGAACCTTATGAAAAGGAATTCAGGCTGCGTTACAGGATTGACGGCATCCTTTATGAAATAAAACCTCCTCCGCCGAAACAACTGCAGAACCCGATCATAGCCCGTATAAAGATCATGTCCAATATGGATATCGCGGAAACAAGGGTTCCGCAGGACGGCAGGATCAGGTTGACAACCAAGGGAAAGATAGTGGATTTCCGCGTTTCCACTTTTCCCACTGTGTTCGGGGAAAAAATAGTCTTGAGGCTTCTGGACAAAGCAAACCTCCAGCCTGACCTTACCAAGCTGGGTTTTGAAAAAGAAGAGCTTGGCAAGTTCGAAAAAGCGATCGCCCAGCCTTACGGCATGATACTTGTCACAGGTCCCACAGGCAGCGGCAAGAGCACCACGCTGTATTCAGTGCTTTCAACTTTAAACACATCCAGGGCAAACATTGTCACTGTTGAAGAGCCTGTGGAATACCAGGTTAAGGGGATAAACCAGGTGCAGGTGAATGCCGGGATCGGCCTAACGTTCGCTATGGGCCTGCGCGCGATCCTGCGCCAGGACCCCAATATTGTAATGGTGGGTGAGATACGCGACCAGGAAACCGCGGAAATAGCCGTTAAAGCCGCACTTACAGGGCATCTCGTGCTCTCGACCCTCCATACAAATGATTCGGTGGGGGCGATCTCCCGTCTCATCGACATGGGTATTGAACCTTTTCTTGTATCGAGCGCGGTTACGCTGATAGCGGCACAAAGGCTTCTGCGGCGCATATGCAACCAGTGCAGGGAAGCTTATACGCCCACCCCGAAAATGCTGGAGGATATAGGCATAAAGCCAAAACCCGGGGAGCAGATACTATTCTACAAGGGAATGGGGTGCGACTACTGCAAGAATACCGGTTATAAGGGAAGGCTTGCGGTTTACGAAATACTTACCCTCAACAAACACCTCAGGGAACTGATCGTAAAAAGGGCGAATGTAATGGTCCTGCAGGAAATAGCAAGGAAAGAAGAGGGGATGCGAACGCTGAGAGAATCAGCGATGCTGAAAGTCAGGAACGGCATAACCACCGTTGAAGAAGCAGCAGGCATCACTATGCAAGAAGAAGCCTGAGGGCGGGTCCGGAATAATAATGCATCCATCCAAAATATCCCATCTTCTTTTTACGGCATTCAGCCTTATTTTTTTTATCCCCGCGGAATTCCTCTTTGCAGCCGTTGAAACAGGGCCAGCGCCGGGAGATACCGGAACCACTCCTATATACTGCGAGTCAGACTACCTGGAATATAATAAGGGAAAAGGCATTGTTGAAGGCTGGGGCAAGGTAGGCGTCCGTTACAAGGATGTTGAGATATATTCCGATTACCTGCGCGTTAATGTGGAATCTGAAGAGATACTGGCAAGCGGCAATATATCTTTTATGTCCAGGTCCGGTAAGATCGAGGGGGATTCAGTCGCGTACGGCATAAAATCCGAAAGGGGAATAGTTCAGAATGCTTCCACTTCTTTTCAGCCACTCTTCTACCGCGGCAAAAAGATCGAGAAGCTCAGCGATAAGGAACTGACGGTAAGCAACGGGCTTTGCACAACGTGCGATCTGCCTGAGCCGCATTACAGTCTCCGGGCAAGCCGCATCAGTATATATCCGGAAGACAGCATAGTCGCTTTCAACGTAGGGCTTTTCCTGGGGTCCGTCCCGGTTTTTTACATTCCTGTTTTTACGTTTCCCCTCAAAAAAGGAAGGATATCCTGGCTTATCCCCACTGTGGGATACAGCGCCGATAAAGGATGGTATGTGCAGGCAGGTTACAATTATTCAATCAGGTCAGCCCTGTATGGCAACGTGTTCGGCGAATACATGGAAAAGAAAGGTTTCGGTTTGGGGTCAGAGTTTGAATACAGCGCAAACAGGTATGAGGGTGCGTCATCAATTTATTATGTAAGGGACAGGGATACGGACCGGTACAAGGCGGATCTTAAACTAAGGCCTGAAAAAGGCAGTTCTTTTATTTACGTATACCTTCTCAGCGACATGGGTTTTGACAGGGAGTTCGGGCCCTATTTCGGCCCGCCTTTGAACTGGGTAAGACGTAAGTCCACGGCCTACGTTTGTTACAATACTCCCCTGGGTAGGTATTTAAATTTCCAGATGGATATTAAAAGGGAGGACAGCAAAGAAGCCGTGCAGACTTCCCTGCCGGTGCTGGGTTTATATTCGTCTCCGGTAAGGCTTTGGAGCATGCCCTTGTACGCCGATTTTTCCACAAAAACCGGCAATTACTATACAAATTACGACAATTATGTTTTTTCAGACAACTGGCTGAATGTGACTCCTGAACAGCTGAAGCTGACGGACAGCCTGGGATTGGTTTCGGGGGTAGGAGTTCAGGGCGCATACCATAACAGAGACAGGTTTCTACCCGGATACAGGGCGAAAATCGGGCCGCGTTACAGAATGCGGAAAGGTTACTTCCTTACAGAAGCGACGTATAATATAGAGTCCATAGTTGAAGGTGATACTTCGGTGGTTTCCCCGGCGGCGTCGCAGTATGTACGCGGATTTATAATTTATACAGACAGGATCACAAGCATCGAACTCAGCGGAAACTATGATCTGCTTTCGCAGGAATATATCTGGGACAGGTTCAAGAGAGCGCGGCTGGACATAATGGTCAACCCGGCTGGAAGGTTGAGGTTCTTCTCCAGCACTAAATACCACGTATATAAAAACACGTCGCAGAATATTTCTTATATCGAATGGATAAATGATATTATGAACGTAAAGCTCGGAACGCAGTATTATTACGGCAACTATATGCAGTTGAGCCTTACTTCGGAGCTGAATTTTCCCGGCATTAAAACATTCCTTGGGAAATACCAGTTGACGGTTTCCAGCAGTTTTGATCTTATGAACAACAGGTTTGATGTCGTTGATCTCATTATTGCAAGGGACCTTCACTGCTGGGATGTTTCGCTGACGTACCGCGCTTTGTCGCAGGAGATCTGGCTGCAGGCCGGATTAAAGGCATTCCCGGGCATGAGCGTCCAGTTCCATCCGAGTATTTTTTAAGATAGTTATCAGTTGTGAGTTGAGAGTTGTCAGTTAATCCATAGCTCACAACTGACAACCGGCAACGGTATTTATCGGAGGAAAAAATGAAGGCTTTGATACTGAGCGGTGGAAAGGGCACAAGGCTGCGCCCTATAACGCATACTTCTGCAAAACAGCTTATACCGATCGCGAACAAGCCCATTATTTATTACGGGCTTGAAGCGATAAGGGATGCCGGCATAACGGATATCGGGATCGTCGTGGGTGAGACAAAGAATGAAATAAAAACTGCCCTGGGCGACGGGAAAAAGTGGGGGGTGAAACTGACTTACATAGAGCAGGAGGCTCCCCTGGGTCTGGCGCACGCGGTAAAGATCTCCGAGAAATTCCTGAAGAAGGACCCGTTTGTAATGTACCTCGGGGATAACATAGTGAAGGACGGCGTGAATTCTTTCATAGACGAGTTCAAGAAATCGAAACCCAATGCCATGATACTTCTGGCACACGTTAAAAATCCGCAGGAATTCGGGGTTGCTGAGCTGAAGAACGGGAAGGTGGTGCGCCTTGAGGAAAAGCCCGGGAAACCGAAGACCGACCTTGCCCTGGTCGGGGTGTACCTTTTCGACCACAACATATTCAAGGCAATAAGGCACATAAAGCCTTCCAGGCGGAACGAGCTTGAAATAACAGACGCCATTTCCTACCTTATAAACAAAAAGTTCAGCGTGCAGTCGCATATCATAACCGGCTGGTGGAAGGACACAGGCAAGCTGGAAGACCTTCTTGAGGCAAACCGCATAATCCTCGACGGGCTTGAGCCTTCGAGGAAAGGCAGGGTCGACAGCGAATCCAAGCTTTACGGCAAGGTCGTGGTGGAAAAAGGAGCTATAGTTTCAAAAAGCGTGATCAGGGGGCCGGCTATAATCGGGTCAGGGGCGAAAATAACCAATTCCTACATAGGGCCGTTTACTTCAGTTTCCAGCAATGCTGTCATAGAGAACAGCGAGATAGAGCACAGCATGGTGCTGGAGAATTCAAAGATCGAGAACATTTCGCGTATCGAGGACAGCCTTATCGGAAAAAGCGTTGTTGTTTCGAAGTACCCGCACAAGCCGGCGGCATACAGATTTATGCTGGGGGACAGCAGCCAGGTAGGCGTTGTTTAGAAAACAGTGTCAAGAGTCAAGTATCAAGTAAATTCATATTCAAAAAACTATCTGGTTCGATTTAATTTATAAATAGCGGTATTATTAAACTTGACTCTTGACTCTTGATACTTGATACTAAAAAAAAGGGGGAATGAATGGGGATCAAGGTCGGTCTTATCGGGGCTGGGAGTATTGCGCAGGGGCATCTTAACGCCCTGCAGCAGAACAAGAATGTTGACGAAATAAGCATTGCTGACACAAACGAAGCCGCGATCAAAAGAGCCCAGCAGGCTTTTCCGAAAGCGAAGAAAGCGTATGCTGATTACAGGGAAATGCTTAAGGATCTGTCGATAAAAGCCGTGGATATCTGCGTCCCGCACTGGCTCCACCACCGCCTGGCTATCGATTCATTAAAGGCAGGCAAGGACGTGATCTGCGAAAAGCCCATAGCCATGACCCTGAAAGAAGCGGACGATATGATCGGTACTGCAAAAAAATTAGGCAGGCGCCTTTTTATCGAAATGAACCAGAGGTTCATGCCCTATCATAAGGAAACGAAAAAACTTCTTGACAGCGGAGCGATAGGAAAGCCTTTCCTGGTTGTTTACTGCGTGACCGGGAACTGCATCAACGAAATGAACGATCCAAACTACTGGAAAGCCTCGTGGGAAAAGGCAGGCGGCGGGGTAATGATAGACACCGGATACCACGTGATCTATACCATGCTGCATTTCTTCGGCAGGCCCATTGCTGTCACCGGGACCGCGAGGAAGCTGCTTGTCAAGCCCGCGAACAAGGCGGACGACAACACAGCAGTTATTTTTGAGTTTGAGAACAACGTTCTCGGTTCGGCAGCGCTTTCATATACGGTTACTTCAGAAGGCTGGATGGAGACAAGGAACATATACGGGACAGACGGTTCGATACACATAAAAGACACTTCGACTGACCAGCTTACGCTGATAAAAGCGAACCAGCCGAAAGTCATACCGACCGAGCAGCCTGTTGATGTCCACCCGCACTCGTATTCCCTTATGTGCGCAGTGAATCACTTCGTAGACTGCATCATTACCGGAAAAGAATGCGAAGTTAAGCCTGAAGAGGCTAAGGACGCCCTCAAAGTCGCCCTTGCCATTTACGAGTCATCTAATAAAGGCAAAAGGATCTTGTTAAAATGGTAGTTTTACCAGTAGATAGCCGGCAGATGAGGATTGATGCCCATTCTATATCGTATTTCGTAGGACAAGGTTTCAGCCTACGCGTAGGGGCGGGCTTGCCCGCCTTGATGGGAGGCTTGCGTTTGTTAATTCCCCCTTTATTAAAGGGGGATTGAGGGGGATTTTGCCCGCTCCGATGTCCATCGGAGCGAGGTCTCGCCCCGATTTAGTCGGGGCGGATAGGGGTTCAATTCACCTGTCCGCCAATCTTGGTGGAGGATTGAACCCGAAGAGCCAGAAAGGAGCGCCGAACAGGGCAGAAATTGTAAACGCTCGGGGGATTTTTGTTTTTAAGTAAAAAAATAGAAGAATTAGGCTATTGCTGTCCGAAGATCCTGATATATGCCAATCGGGATAATGCTTCGGGCAGGGAGAATAGCGGGATTTATGGAATAAACACAAGGCGCTGAATCCGTCAAAGCATTGGTGGCGGACGAGCGCCTTTTTTATTAATTAATGGAGTTCAAATGGTATTTCAAAAAAAGCGACACTTAATCAAATTTATTTTTATAATTCTTTTCTTCACCCTTTCGGTCCATGCAAAAGAAAATGCTAGGATTCCCATCAAAAATATTTCTATATTGAAAGATAAAGCTGTAACTTATGCATGGAAAGAAAATATAAGAGGAGATTTTATTATTTATATATATAAAGACAAGGATGAAAATGTACTCAACTCAATAAAAGATCACGGTGAAAATTGGAGGTTTAACGAAATAGATTATACATTTGATGAGCAAGTAAACGGTACTGGAAAAACTGGAGAATGGTGGGTTGCTGCAGATGGTAAAACTATTGTAGTAGTTACGGGTCCCGATCAATGTGATAACCAAGAAAATAAACAGGAGACAGATAAACCAGAGGGTGATCCTGTCAATCCAGGACTTGGCGGGCTTATATTTTCTATAGAAGACCTAAATATTCCTACTCCTGGGATATCCATAAAATTTAGAAGAACCTATAAAAGCATTTTTTCTTCTGACGGACCTCTCGGTTACGGATGGGTTGACAATATAAATCAGGGTCTTCTGGGTTTCTTGTGCGTAAAAATTGGTCATTTTAGGGTTCCTTTATAAACGAAGTTAATACTTTAAGCATCAGGTACTCTGTATCTGTGATACCATATGCCCGGCGCTGCATTACACGGA